>DHCMC07803__coassemble_482_pt1 | contig 159432 bp, 167 predicted proteins | sample DHCMC07803__metabat2_low_PE_050 | metagenome-assembled genome bin DHCMC07803
TGAAGACGCGCTGGGGGTCGTGCACGCCGCAGACGCGCGCCATCCGCATCAACGCAAGGCTCGCTGCGTACCCACCCGCCTGCCTGGAGTTCGTCGTCGCACACGAGCTGTGCCATCTGCTGGAGCCGAGCCATAACGCGCGCTTCCATGTGCTGCTCGACCGGCACTGCCCTAAGAACCGCGAGCTCGCGAAGGCACTCAGGCTGCCGGCAGCCGAGCTAGCGCAAGCGCACGATCTCCACGCCGGCACTCGTGAGCGGTAGGCCGATGGGGGCCCATGGCTTCTTGACGCAAACCTTCACGCCAAACACCTGCGGGTAGCGCTCGAGCAGCTCCGACGCGAGCCCCTCGGCAACCGCCTCGATGAGCTTGAAGGTATGCTCGCGGACGAACGCATCGATGGCATGGCATGCCTCGCCGTAATCGACCGAGGCGCGCAGGTCGTCGCCCACCCCCGCCGTGTGCAGCGATGTGTAGAGCACCGCCGAGATGACGAACTTCTGGCCGAGCTCCTGCTCCGCGGGATAGACACCGTGGTTCGCGAACACCTCCAGGCCGTCGATGATGACCTTGTCCGCAAGCGCCAGGCTATCGGGATCGGCCACCGCGAGCTCGCGCCTGCTCACCGGAAGCCCCGCCTTCACGCGGTGGGCAAGGCCCTTCTCCTCGCCTCTCGACGTGTCCTCTGGCAAGCCCTTCTTTGCATCCTCCATGATCGACCTCCTCGGTTGTCCCCCATCTTGCACCGCGCGCTCACGACCGCGGCAACGAGGGGAGTGTTTTTTGTGCCAGCATCTCCTATACCCAGCATGCGCGTCGGTTTGCCCGGAAAACCTCTTGACGCGGGAACGCACGGAACTAGAATCTCGGTAACCGATTTGCTACGACGACGAACCTGCAAGTTGCAGCAGCCGGCGAGGCGCAGGCAACCCCGCTTGCACCCCACATCGCAAGCCATTTGGAAGGGATTCTCGATGGATACGCTCTTTCTCCTGGTTATTCCCGCGCTGACCGGTATCCTCGGCATCTATATGATCGTCTCGGGCAACCCGCGCTTGCTCCATAGCTACCACTATGCCACGACACCACCCGAGAAGCTCCCGGCACTCGCGCGCGCCGAGGGCGTTGGCATGATCGGCCTTTCGATCGCCATCGCGCTCATTGCGCTCGATATGCAAGGCTGGCTCACCATCGCAGGCATCGTGCTCTTCGTTGCGAGCATCGTGGCCATGCTCGGTGCCATCGTGTACTACAACGGAGGGCTCGTAACGTTTTCCGGACAGGTCGCAGCCGGCCCCTTCGCCACCATGAAGCCCGCGTGGCGGCTTCTTATCATGGGAGCCGTGGGTGCCGTGGTCTCGCTCTTGAGCATCGCGCCCGGAGTCTACATGATCGCATCCGGCGATGTGAGCATGCTGCACAGCTATCACTATGCGAACGTCGCGGCAGCGGATCTGCCCCGGCTTGCTACGGCCGAGGGCGCGTGCATGATCGTGCTTGGCGTTGCCATCTTCCTGTGCATGCTTGCCGGCGCAGGAATGCTGGGCAAACGACCGTTCCCGCGCTGGTCGATCGTGCTCATGGCCGCAGGAGTCGCGTGCCTCTGCATCGGACTGATCGGGCTTCTTGGCTTCATCATCTACTTCAACGGCTCGCTCATGGGATCGGCGACGCTCTAAGGCGCACGGCGTCGCGGTGCCGTGACGAACGCCAGCCTCGGCGGCACGCCTAGACGCTTATGCCGAGGTTCTTCTTCTCGTCCACCCACGAACAGGCAGCGCGCACCTCCGCGGGGCAGGCGAAGCACGCACGCGAAGCCTTGTCTGCTTGGTAAAGCAACTGCCCGAGGGGCGCGGCATCGGGGTCGAAGCGCCTGTGGGCGCGGATCGCCGCGCAGACGGCGTCGACCTCCGCGGGTGCGAACGCGCAGGCAGCCGGCAGCCCCTCGAGGATCTCCCGCGCCAGGCGCTCCCCCGCCACCTCATGCGGCTCGCCAGATGCGTATTGCGTCGCCTTGCCCACGTCGTGCAGGATCGCCGCCGCGTACGCCACCTCGCGATCGATGCCGCATCCGCGCTCCAGGTTCAAGATCCACAGGACACGCGCCACATCGAGCAGGTGCGGAAGCCCGTGACGACAGAATATGCGGTTCTCCTCGAGCACCGCAAGGCGCCGGTACTCGCGCTGGAAGAGGGCGCTGTCCCAGATCGCATCGACGCGCGGCATCTTCGCAAGCCCTCGCTTGTGCGGCGCCTCCTCCATAGACTTCCCCTCACAGACAAATGCCCTTGAACTTCCCACGCGGTTCCGTACCGTTCTCGTCAGGTCGTCCGAGGGCGCCTCTACATGCCATGCGTCGCGTAGACCTGCTCGTCCGCCCACAGGCGGACGGCATCGGAGAGCGGGCAGCCCAGCTCGGCCGCCGCGGCGCGCGTCGCGTTCATATCGATGATGCGTTGGTTCGAGGAACCGCGGAAGCGCAGCGTTATGTCGTAGAGCTCCTGCATCCAAGGCCCGTCGACGAGGATGTCGATGCAATCGAGCATGCGCTCGGTCGCCTCGGTGCGATGGCGCGCCCCGGGCATGAGCTCGTCGAGGGTGTCACCCGTGAAGCACCAGATGGTCTTGGTGGGCGAGCCGTCCGGGCGCGCGCCGCGCGGGAACCGTTCGCGCACGCGCTCGAGGAACCCTACGAGCGCGCGCTGGTTCTCCGGCTCCATGGGCTCGCCGCCGAGCACGGTGAGGCCGTCCACGAAGGGATGGTCGAGGCTCTCGATGATCGCATCCTCCACCGCGCGCGTGAACGGCTCCCCCGCCGCGAAGCTCCAGGCACCGGAATTGAAGCACCCCGGGCATCCGCGTCGGCAACCGGAAACGAACAGGGATGTGCGCACGCCCTCGCCGTTGGCGATGTCGGAATATTTGATCTCGGCGTAGTTCATGCCGCGGCATCCCACCTCTCGAACGGCCGTTGCCTACAGGTGCAGGACGCGGTCGCGGATCTCCTCGGTACGGCCTTGGTTCCAGAACTGCGTGCCGATGTAGCCGCAGGTGCGACGGGCCACGTTGAGCTTCTCCTGGTCGCGGTTGCCGCAGTTGGGGCACTCCCACACGAGCTTGCCGTCGTCTTCAACGATCTTGATCTCGCCGTCGTAGCCGCATACCTGGCAGTAGTCGCTCTTGGTGTTGAGCTCGGCGTACATGATGTTCTCGTAGATGTACTGCATCACGCGGATGACGGCCTTGAGGTTGTCCTGCATGTTGGGAACCTCGACGTAGGAGATGGCTCCGCCGGGGCTGAGCGCCTGGAACTCGCTCTCGAACTTGAGCTTGTCGAAGGCATCGATCTCCTCGCTCACATGCACGTGGTAGCTGTTGGTGATGTAGCCCTTGTCCGTCACGCCCGGGATGATGCCGAAGCGGCGCTGCAGGCACTTGGCGAACTTATACGTCGTGGACTCGAGCGGCGTACCGTAGAGCGAGTAGTCGATGTTCTCGGCAGCCTTCCACTCGGCGCACTTGTCGTTCATGCGCTGCATGACCGCGAGGCCGAAATCCTTCCCGTGCTCGTCGGTATGGCTCACGCCCTTCATGTACTTTACGCACTCGTAGAGGCCCGCGTAGCCGAGCGAGATGGTCGAATACCCGCCGTAAAGCAGCTTGTCGATGGTCTCGCCCTTATCGAGTCGAGCGAGCGCGCCGTACTGCCAGAGAATCGGCGCGGCGTCGGAGAGCGTGCCGCGCAGGCGCTCGTGGCGGCAGCGAAGCGCCCTGTGGCAGAGCTCCAGGCGCTCATCGAAGATCTCCCAGAACTTCTGCTCGTCGCGGCCTGAAGAGCACGCCACGTCCACCAGGTTGATGGTCACGACGCCCTGGTTGAAGCGGCCGTAGTACTTAGGCTTGCCCGGCTCGTAGTTCTTGGCGCGCGCCACGTTGTCGTAGCCGTTGCCGCTGCGGTCCGGCGTGAGGAAGCTGCGGCAGCCCATGCAGGTGTAGACATCGCCCTCGCCCGGCTTCTCGCCACGGGAGAGCTTGAGCTCGCGCATCTTCTTGGCGGAGATGTAGTCGGGCACCATGCGCTTGGCGGTGCACTTGGCGGCGAGCTGCGTGAGGTAGAAGTACGGGCTTCCCTCGCAAACGTTATCCTCGTCGAGAACGTAGATGAGCTTGGGGAACGCCGGCGTGATCCAGACGCCCTGCTCGTTCTTCACGCCCTCGTAGCGCTGGCGCAACGTCTCCTCGATGATGAGCGCCAAATCGTGCTTCTCGGCCTCGTTGCGCGCCTCGCCCAGGTACATGAAGACCGTGACGAACGGCGCCTGGCCGTTGGTGGTCATGAGGGTCACGACCTGGTACTGGATGGTCTGCACGCCGCGGCGGATCTCATCGCGCAGGCGCTCCTCGACGACCTCGGAGACCTTCTCCTCAGGAGCCTCGAACCCCAGCTCGGAGAGCTCGCGCTCGACCTGGGTGCGGATCTTCTTGCGGCTCACGTCGACGAACGGCGCGAGGTGCGTGAGCGAGATGGATTGCCCGCCGTACTGGCAGCTCGCCACTTGGGCGATGATCTGCGTGGCGATGTTGCACGCCGTCGAGAAGCTATGCGGCCGCTCGATGAGCGTACCCGAGATGACGGTGCCGTTCTGGAGCATGTCCTCGAGGTTCACCAGGTCGCAGTTGTGCATGTGCTGGGCGAAGTAATCCGAGTCGTGGAAGTGGATGATGCCCTCGTTGTGCGCCTCGACGACCTCCTGCGGCAGCAGCACGCGCTGCGTGAGGTCCTTGGAGACCTCGCCCGCCATGTAGTCGCGCTGCACGGAGTTGACCGTGGGGTTCTTGTTGGAGTTCTCCTGCTTGACCTCTTCGTTGTTGCACTCGATGAGCGAGAGGATCTTGTCGTCGGTGGTGTTCTTCTGGCGCTTCAGGCTCTGCACGTAGCGATAGATGATGTAGCGGCGCGCGACCTCGAACTTGTCGAGCTTCATGAGCTCGTCCTCGACGAGGTCCTGGATCTCCTCGACCGACACCGTGTGGCCCGCCTGCTCGCAGGCATCGGCGACGTTCTGCGAGGCATAGACCACCTGGCGCTCCGTGAGGCGGTCGCTTTCCTGCACCTCGCGATTGGCGGCGCGGATGGCGTTCTCGATCTTCTCGATGTCGAACGCGACCTCGGTACCGCTGCGCTTGATGATCTTCATGGGGATCCTCTCGTATCCGTCGTCTTCAGCCGCAGCCCCAGAGGGGCGCGTGGCTGCATCGGGTATCTACTATACGTGAGCGGTGCCACTATACGTTGTGGATTTTTCTGCATGCACTTCTATATCTTGTGTTTTAGCAGGTCATCGAATTGGCTTTTTTGCTCTCACATTAATCGGATGCTCAAGCATGGGCTGAAGGCTCATGCGCTGCATGCGGTCTACCTGCGGCGGCGCTCGGCGGGCGGCGAGAGCATCCGTGAACGCGTCTCCATAATCGGTTGAGAGTCCGCCCAAAGAATCAAAGGATGCCTCGCCGCTTCCTACATCTTGTGCCGCAGACGAGAGGCGGCACGAAGAGGGGTCCCGTGCGCGAAGGGTGCCTCGAAGGCCGAAGGGACGGGGACGCCGCGGGCAGGCAAAACGCATGTCGCGACGTCGGCGGCCTGCGGTTTTCGCGCGAAAGCCCGGGTGCGAAACAGGGTACAAGGGTCCAGGGGGAATTACCCCTGGCTGCCGCATGGCGGTACCACATGCCATCGCAAGAGAAGGAGACAACATGGCACGGATCTTCAACAGCCCCAGCAAGTACGTCCAAGGCCCCGATGCCCTTGCCGAGCTTGCCAGCTACATCGAGCCCTTCGGCTCCAAGGCGCTCGCCATCTCCACGGCATCCGGCGTAAAGCGCGTCGGCGCCAAGATCGAGGGCGGCTTCGCCGATTCCGCCGCCTCGGTGGCCTTCGAGGAGTTCAACGGCGAGTGCTGCGACTCCGAGATCGACCGCATCTGCGCCGTAGCCCAGGCAGCGGGCTCCGACGTCATCGTTGGCGTGGGCGGCGGCAAGGTCCTCGACACCGCCAAGGCGGTCGCCTACAAGCTCGGAGTGCCCGTCGTGATCTGCCCCACCATCGCCTCGTCCGATGCCCCCTGCAGCGCGCTTTCGGTCATCTACACCGAGGACGGCGTGTTCGACCGCTACCTGTTCCTCCCCTCCAACCCCAACATCGTCCTGATGGACACCACCGTGATCGCCGCCTCGCCGGTGCGCCTCACGGTCTCGGGCATGGGCGACGCGCTCGCCACGTACTTCGAGGCCCAGGCCTCCGTTGACTCCGAGGGCGACACCTGCGCCGGCGGCAAGGCGACGAACGCCGCCCTCGCGCTCGCCAAGCTCTGCTTCGACACGCTCATGGCCGACGGCGTCAAGGCCAAGGTCGCCCTCGAAGCCGGCGCCTGCACGCCCGCGGTGGAGCGAATCATCGAGGCCAACACCCTGCTCTCCGGCATCGGCTTCGAGAGCTGCGGCCTCGCCGCCGCCCACGCCATCCACAACGGCATGACGCAGCTGCCCGAGACGCATGAGTGCTACCACGGCGAGAAGGTCGCTTTCGGCACGCTCGTGCAGCTCGTGCTCGAGAACGCCCCGACCGAGAAGCTCGAGGAGGTGCTCGGCTTCTGCATGGAGGTCGGCCTGCCCGTGACCCTGGGTGAGCTCGGCGTCGAGGACACCTCGCGCGAGCGCATCATGGCCGTTGCCGAGAGCGCCTGCGCACCCTCCGACACCATGGGCAACATGCCCTTCACGGTGACACCCTCGATGGTCTGCGACGCCATCCTCGCCGCCGACGCGCTCGGCCGCTACTATCACCTCGACATCGAGTAAGGTGCGCACACGGAGGTTCTAGGCGGCGCCCGACGATTCGCTCGGCGTTCGCGGGACAACCCTGTTTACTCGTTGCGGCTCCGCGGCATCCGTCGCGGGGCCGCTTTTCCCGTGGCTGGGTTTTGAGCGCGGTATAGTATGTATCGTGCCCGCACGCAGGGCGCCGACCGACAGATCAATCGAGCTTTGCCGCTACCATCCGGCATCCGCGGTCCCGTAAACGCGGGGCGATCCGCACGGAGGCGGGCGGCATCGTAGGACCCTTTCCACGAAGGGAGCAGCGACCATGACCGAGTGGCTGGTCCGCCATTTCATCCGCAACCACGACCGCACCTCCGACCCTGCCGTGCGCACGAGCTACGGGCAGTTCGCCGGCGCGGTGTGCATCGTCTGCAACGTGCTCTTGTGCTTGGCAAAAGGAGCGATCGGCCTCATCGCCGGCTCGGTCTCCATCGTGGCGGACGCGGTGAACAACCTTTCGGACGCAGCGTCGAACATCGTGAGCCTGCTGGGGTTCAAGCTGGCGAGCCGTCCCGCCGATCCCGAGCACCCCTATGGCCACGGCCGCTATGAATACCTCGCCGGACTGGTCGTGGCGGCGCTCGTGCTCGCCATCGGCATCAACCTCGTGACGTCATCCGTCGGCAAGATCGCCAATCCCGCACCCACGGGCTTCTCCCCCGCACTCGTGGCGGTGCTCGCGCTCTCCATCGCGGTGAAGCTCTGGATGGCGTCCTTCAACCGGGCCCTCGGGCGGCGCATCGACTCGGATACGCTCGAGGCGACCGCGATCGACTCGCGCAACGATGTGATCAGCACCGCGGCGGTGCTTGCCTGCGCGTGCGTATCGCACGCGACCGGCATCGACCTCGACGGCTGGGCCGGCCTCGCCGTGGGTGCCTTCATCTGCTGGAGCGGCGTCGGCCTTCTGCGCGATACGGTGAGCCCGCTGCTCGGGCAGGCACCGAGCCCTGAGCTCGTGGAGCATATCCGCACGAAGATCCTGTCCTACCCCGGTGTTCTGGGCACTCACGATCTCATGGTCCACGACTACGGCCCCGGCAGGCAGTTCGCGAGCGCGCACGTGGAGATGGCTGCCGAGGCGGACCCGCTCGAGAGCCACGACCTCATCGACAACATCGAACAGGACTTCAAGACCGCAGACGGGCTCATCGTCACCCTGCACTACGACCCCATCGTGACGGACGACCCCGAGGTGGCCGACATGCGCAACTGGATCGGCCAGGCGGTCAAGATCATCGATCCCCGCCTCACGATCCACGACCTGCGCACCGTCCCCGGTACCACGCACACGAACGTCATCTTCGACTGCGTGCGGCCACAGGACCTGAATCTCACCGACAGCCAGCTTAAGCGGCGCATCGACCAGATCGTGCGCGACCACTACCCCAAGACGATCGCCAAGGTCACCATAGACGAGAGCTACGTGAGCTCCCAGCAGTAGCGCCGGCGTTGCGCCCTTAGAAGTCGATGACGGCGGATAGCAGGGCCATCGAGCTCTCATCGACCAGATAGCGGGCGCGGGCGCGGCGGAACTGCGCCTCGACCGCGGCGGGAGCGGTGCCGCCCTCGGTGGTGCGCGCCGCCACGATGGCGTCCAGGTCGAGCGCGCGCGTGATGTCGCGGCCGAACAGGTCGCTCGCCGCCTTGAACACCTCGATCGGCAGCTCCGAGATATCGCAGGAGCGCTTCTCGGCCTCGAGCACCAAATGCCCCACGACCGCATGGGCCTCACGGAACGGCATACCGTGCTTCACCAGGTAATCTGCCACATCGGTGGCGGCAAGGTGGCCGCGGTCCATGGCGGCGCGCATCCGGTCCGCGTTCACCGTCCACGTGGAGACCATGCCCGCCATGACGGCGAGCGACTGCTCCACGGTGCGCGCGGCGTCGAGCGCGCCCTCCTTGTCTTCCTGCATGTCCTTGTTGTAGGCGAGCGGCAGGCCCTTCATGGTGACGAGCAGCTGCACGAGGTCTCCCACCACGCGGCCGCATTTCCCGCGGATGAGCTCGGCGAAGTCGGGGTTCTTCTTCTGCGGCATGATCGACGAGCCGGTCGAGAAGGCATCGGAGAGCGTGATGAACCCGAACTCCTGGCTGCTCCACAGCACGATCTCCTCGCCGAGGCGCGATAGATGCATCGCGCACACCGCGCAGGCGTATTCGAGGTCGAGCAGGAAATCACGGTCGCTCACCGCATCGAGCGAGTTCTCGATCACCCGGGCGAAGCCGAGCTCCTCGGCAGTCATATGGCGATCGAGCGGATAGCTGGTGCCAGCGAGCGCCGCAGCGCCCAGCGGCGATGCATCCGCGGCATCGAAGGCCGCCCGCATGCGCGCGAAATCGCGCGTGAGCATCCATACATAGGCGAGCAGATGATGCGCGAAGAGCACGGGCTGCGCATGCTGCAGGTGCGTCATCCCCGGCAGCACCGTGTCCCCCGCCTCGGCGGCGGCATCGAGCAGGGCGCATCTCAGGCCGAGGTTCGCGTGCATGAGGCGCTTGGCGAGCGCCTTCGCCGCAAGCCGGGTGTCGGTTACCGCCTGGTCGTTGCGCGAGCGGCCGGTGTGCAGGCGGGCGCCCGCCTCGCCGATGCGCCGCGTGAGCTCGCTCTCCACGGCCATGTGGATATCCTCGTCCGCGATGTCGAAGACGAGCTTCCCTGCCGCGATATCCTCCTCGATACCCTCGAGGCCGTCGCGGATGGCCGTCGCGTCCTCCTTGGAGATGATGCCCTGAGCGGCCAGCATCGCCGCATGCGCCTTCGATCCGGCGATATCCTGCCGATACAACGCCTTATCGACGGGCAGCGACGCGCCGAACTCCTGCGTGACGGGCGCCGCGCCCTCTTCGAACCTACCGCTCCACAGCGCCATGCGCCCGATCCCTTCTGTCTGCGGCGCACAGCCTACCTGCGCAGCCATTCGCTTCCAAGCTCAACATTCCCACCGTTACCGGTCTAGAACGCGACGGCCCGCTGGTATGCCACGGCACCCGCGCCCTCGACCACGTCAAAGCCTGCCCCCGCAGCGGAGCTAGCCTTCGCACCGGCCGGCGCCTGCGAGGCGACACCCTGCTTCATCGCCCAGGTCTTGATCGAGAGCGCCTGGATGTCGATGAAGCCCTTGGCAGCCTTCTGGTCGAACGCGTCGTCGTTGTCATAGGTGGCGAGCGTCTGGTCGTAGAGCGCCTGCGCGCTCTTGCGGCCGACAACCGTGCACGAACCCTTGTAGAACTTGAGCTTGACCTCGCCGGTGAGCGCACCCTGCGTCGATGCCATGAACGCGTCGAGCGATAGCTTGAGCGGGCTGTACCAGCGGCCGTTGTAGACCTGGTCTGCCCAGGCCTGCTCGAGCTCGAGCTTCATGTGGAGCACGTCGCGCTCCAGGCAGAGGTCCTCGAGCGCCTTATGCGCCTGGATGATGGCGAGGCCGGCAGGCACCTCGTAGCACTCGCGGCTCTTGATGCCCACGTAGCGGTTCTCGATCATGTCGATGCGACCAAAGCCCGCCGCGCCGCAGATCCCGTTCAGGCGCTCGACGAGCTCGACCATGCCCATCTCGACGCCATCGAGGCTCGCAGGCACGCCCTGCTTGAAGCCGATCTCCACATAGGTGGGCGCATCCGGTGCGTCCTCGGGGTCGACCGTCATGGTCCAGATGTCCGAGGGCGGCTCGTTCCAGGGATCCTCGAGCACGCCCGCCTCGATAGCGCGACCCCACAGGTTGTCGTCGATGGAGTACGGCTTGTCCAGGCTCACATCGACCGGAACGCCATGGGCCTTGGCGTAGGCGATCTCGTCGGGGCGCATGCCGAGGTCCCACTCGCGCACCGGCGCGATGACCTTGAGCGTGGGGTCGAGCGCCATGATCGAGGTCTCGAAGCGCACCTGGTCGTTGCCCTTGCCCGTGCACCCATGCGCCACGGCAACGGCACCATGCTTGTGCGCCGCCTCCACGAGGTGCTTGGAGATGAGCGGCCGCGAAAGCGCGGAGAGCAGCGGGTACTTGTTCTCATACATGGCGTTGGCGGCGATGGCGCAGGTGATGAACGACTCCGCGAACTCCTGGCGCATATCGACGACCTCGCATGCCACGACACCGAGCGCCTTGGCCTTTGCCTCGATCTTCTCGAGCCCGTCATGCTCCTGGCCAACATTGCCGAGCACGCAGACCACATCGTAGCCGAGTTCATCTTGTAGCCACTTGACGCAGACGGAGGTATCGAGGCCGCCCGAGTACGCGAGCACGACTTTGTCCTTCGCAGGGGCTGCGGTTGCGGCAGCCGCAGCGGCGGTGCTGCCTGCGGCGGGGTTCTGGGCGGCGGAGCTTGCGGTCACGTTGTTCGTTGCCGTGTCGATCATGGTTCTCGTCCTTTCATAGCGTGTGTACGGACGAGCCCGTCAAAGGTGACGCAACAGGTGTCAAAAAGCCTTGTAGGTGTTTCGATGCCGAGGATCGCGGGATGCTATCGCATTGAGGCTCATAGCGGTTAGCACAAAGCGCCAAGCGGGCAAGCGGCATCACCCGGTGGAAGCGACGACGTACCTTATCGGGACTCTGGGGATGCGCGATTTGCCGCGCGAACAGAGACGACCGATTATCGTCGTCGAGAAATCGCGCGCTGGCGTCGGTTCTGTGCATCGGCGGCGCACTGGCCGGGCAGGATGGCGCTCGCCGCCATGCCCTCATATGTCGCCATCTCGTTGTGCACCTTGCAAACCCTCCGCCGTAAGCGAACGCGATCGATGCGCGACCGAACTACCAGCCGGACGCGCGTTGGGCGGTATACTACCCTACCTTGCACCGCTTTGCCAAGCTAAAGTTTTTCCTCATGCATAATGTTTCGAGAACGTAAACCGCCGCGCTCCTCCTCGACGATCTGCCGGATGCGGCCTTTGAGCGCAACGAGGCAGACCAGAGGCACGAACAAGACGAAGCAGCTCGCGCCCACAAGCACCTCTTGTACGCCGAAGGCTCCCGCAAGGACAGGTGCCGCGACGAGTGGCAACACGCCCGCGCCGTTGAACCCGGCGTTCATGATGGAATTCACGCGCCCCATCACGGCAAGCGGCGTGTGGAGCTGAACGAGCGTGCTCTGGATAGGCGTGATGGAGCCAAAGGCGACGCCCAGCAGAAGCTGACCGGGAAGCGCGCATACCACGTATGGCGTCCCCACATACAGGATGCAGGCGGCCCCCTCGAGCGCTATGAGGAGCATGAGCGTGCGTACATTCACGTAGCGGCGCGGCAAGCGCAGTGCCAGAACGGAGCCCACCACGCTGCCCACGCCAGCGGCGCTCGATAGCCATCCCATCCAGGCGATGCCGACCTTGAGCACGTCGCGGTAGAAGAGCGACTCCAGTGGGTCGAAGGCCCCGTATCCCGCATACGAGAGGAGCCCCACCCAGAAAAGCAACGCGAGCGACGGAGTAAGCATGACGAGACGGGCTGCGTCCACAAAGGTCGCATCGCCACCTGCTGCGGCTGGGGCGTCATCAGCGGCGGCGTCATCCGCCGAGGCAGCTGGACCACCATCCGAGGACACCGTGCTAGGATCGCCCCCAGCAACGGGGGCTTGGCCTACCACACCGATCGCGCAGGCACCCATGAGCGGGCGAGCCGCAACGGCGGCAGCGAGCGCAAGGATCGCGGCGACTAGGTACACGCGCTCGGACGGCAGGAAGAGCGCGACCGCGCCTCCGAGAGCGGGCCCGGCAGCCACCGAGGCGTACGAGGCCACGGACATGAACGCGTTCACGCGCTTGAGGTCGTCCGCATCAGCGGTGAGGTAGGCGGGGTACGCCGAGAGAAAGAGGTAGTTAAGACCCATGGAGAAGCTGAACGCCGCGCCAAGCGCGAGCACCGCAGCCGTGCTGAGCCCGACCACCTGGAACGCCAGGCTCACGGCGATGGTCGCGCTGAGCGTCACGGCCGTGTGGGCGCTCGGCCCCCGCCGGTCCAGAAGGATCCCGCCCGCGGCGTTGCCCGCAACCACCGCGGCGGCGAGCACGCCCACGGAAACTGCAAGGGTCACCGTATCCGCCCCGAGCCTATAGGTGAGCGTGCCGATCACGCCGATGAAGTAGGCGGCTTGCATCCCCAGGTAGAGCAAGAAGCGCACCGCCACGAGCGCCCAGGTGCCACGGGGCAGTCCATCGTGCGCGATCGTTTCGACCACCTACTTCGCGTCGGCCCAGGTCTCGCCGCACGATGCCTCGGCGATGAGCGGGACCTTGAGCTCCACCACGCCCTCCATGACCTCGCGGACCATGGCGATGAGCGCATCGACCTCCTCGACAGGGCACTCGAAATCAAGTTCGTCGTGCACCTGCAGGATCATGCGGGCGCGGAAGCCCTCCTCACGCAGGCGCGAGGCGACCAGCGCCATGGCGATCTTGATGATGTCTGCCGCGCTGCCCTGCATGGGATGGTTCATGGCGGTTCGCTCGCCGAACGCGCGCTGCGCCGGGACGCGCATCTTGAGTTCCGGGATGGGGCGGCGGCGTCCGAACATGGTCTCGGCGTAGCCGGTGCGCTTGGCATCGGCGACCGTTCGGTCCAGGTAGGTGCGCACGCCGGGATACGCCTCGAAGTAGCGGTCGATCATCTCGCGCGCCTCGGCCAGCGGTATGTCGAGCGACTGCGAGAGGCCGTAAGCTTGCTGCCCGTAGACGATGCCGAAGTTCACCGCCTTGGCGCGGCTGCGGAGCGCAGGGGTGACCTCCTCCACCGGCACGCCGAACACGCGAGCGGCGGTCTCGGCATGGAAGTCCTCGCCCTCGTTGAACGCACGGATGAGGTGCTCGTCGCCCGAAAGGTGCGCGAGCAGCCTGAGCTCGATCTGAGAGTAATCGACGGCCACGAACACGCTGCCCGGCGCGACCGAGAACGCCGTCTTCACGGTATGGCCCAGCTCAGAACGGGTGGGGATGTTCTGCAGGTTGGGGTTGGACGAGGAGAGGCGGCCCGTCGCGGTCACGGTCTGGTTGTACGTGGTGTGAACGCGCCCGTCCTCGCGACGAAGAGCGCCGAGCGTGTCGAGATAGGTCGACTTGATCTTGGTCTTCTCGCGATACTCGAGAATGAGGCGCACGAACTCGTTGTCGTGCGCGAGCTCCTCGAGCACGCGGGCGTTCGTGGAGTAGTAGCCGCGCTGCGTCTTCTTGAGGCCCTTGGTGGGCAGGCCCATCACGTCGAAGAGGATATGGCTGAGCTGCATGGGGCTCGAGATGTTGAACGACTCGTCGCCGGCGAGCTCGCGGATGCGATGCGCCAGCCCGTCGATCTGGCCACCGAGGCCGGAGGCCAAATCACCCAGGCGGTCGGGGTCGACGAACATGCCCGTGCGCTCCATGGCGGCGAGAACCGGTACGAGCGGCATCTCGATATCGCGAAACACCTCTAGGGCGCCTTGCGCCTCCAGCGCGCGCGTGAGCGGCTCGACCGCGGCGCTGGCGACAGCGGCGGCACGGGCAGCTGGCGCCGGGGCGGCGTCACCGGCCCCCTCTTCCCCGCGCGCGAGGGGAAGCGATGTGTGGAGATAGGTGTCCGCGATGTAGGAGTCCTCGAAGGTCGAGCGCACGGAATCGAGCACGTATGCCGCGACCACGGTATCGAAGATGCGCCGCGGATCAACCACGAGCGGGTCCATGAGCTCCGGTTCGGCGGAATCGATGGGCGAGAGCTCGTGCAGCAGCGCCTTGACATCGGGCGATGCCACGCGCCCCTCGGCGAACAGGCGCTCGAGAACGCCCGCGATGAGGCCATGGGCGCAATCGAAGCCCGCCGCCTCGCCATGCGCCCCGCTCGATGCGCCCGCAGGCTCCTCGAGGGCGACGAGCGCGCCGCCCGTCGCAACCCACAGGGCATGCGTGAGCCCAAAAAGCGCGCCCTCCTGCTTGTCGTCATCGAGGACCGCCGCGACCCACTCCCCCGCCGTGATGGCGCGATCGAGCTCCGCGAGCGCCTCTTCGACGCCCTCCCCGGTGCCAGCGTCCGCGGCGAGCACGGCAGGCATCTCGAAGGAGCTCTGAGCCGGCGCCGCATCTCCGCCGATGAGTCCCAGGAAGCGATTCTGCATCGCCATGATGCCCAGCGCGCCGAGCGCCTCGTCGACCGCCGCCGCATCGAACGCGGGGAACGCCGTGTTCTCGAAATCGAGCTCGACCGGGGCGTTCGTCTGGATGGTCGCCACGCGGCGCGAGAGCAGGGCATCGTCGATGTGCGCGCGAAGGTTCTCGCCCATCTTGCCCTTGACCTCATCGGCGTGCGCGATGACCTCGTCGAGCGAGCCGTACTGCGCGATGAGCGCACTCGCCTTCTTGGGGCCGATGCCCGGCACACCGGGGATGTTGTCCGACGTGTCGCCCTTAAGACCGTAGAAATCGGGCACGAGCTCGGGCGTGATGCCATGGTAGAGGTCCTCGACCGTCTCGGGCGTCATGATCTGCACGTCCGAGAGGCCCTTCTTGGTACCCACGATCTTCACGTGCTCGGTCGAGAGCTGGTACATGTCGCGGTCACCCGTGACGAGGAACATGTCGCACCCGGCGGCCTCCCCGGCACGTGCGAGCGTACCCAGGATGTCATCGCCCTCCCAGCCCTCGGCTTCGAGCACGGGAATCTGGAGCCTGGTGAGCAGCTCCTTGATCATGGGGAACTGCGGGCGCAGGTCGGGATCCATGGGCGGGCGCTGGGCCTTGTACTGCGGGAGCATCTCCATGCGCACACGCGGCTTGCCCTTGTCGAACGCCACGGCCACGCCGTCCGGGTGGAACGCGTCGACCATCTTGAGGAACATGTTCAAGAAGCCGAACACGGCGTTGGTGGGCCGGCCGTCCGGCGCGTTCATGGTGGGCGGCACGGCGTGGAACGCGCGGTGCATGAGCGAGTTGCCGTCGATGACGGCGAAGACGCGGCGAGCGTCGGAAGCGGTCTTGGGGCTGGCGGTGGCGTGCGTATCGGGCATGCAGGTCCTCTCTGTCTATACGTTCCCCTCAGTCTACCCCATCGCGCGGGCACACACCGGGCTTCCAAAGATCGCCTCGCGCCGACGGCGTCCCTCATGAATCCCGCCGCTTGGCGGTCGGCGGTATAAGCAGGCGGGGAACGGGTAAGCGGAGAGTACCCATGCTACAGGCGACGGATCGCCGGCAGAACTCGCCCGAACACCTCGCGCCGCCTAGAATCGAGGTCCCATGACCCGTATCACCCGCCGCCTGGAGAGCGCCGTCCTCGCCTTCCTCATGCTGGGCACCCTCCTCCTCGTCACCTGCGCGCCCGCGCTGGCGCTGCCCGCTCCCTCGGGCGAGGAGCCGGTCGCCCCCGCATCCACGAACGGCTCGCCGGACGGGAGCGATCCCGCGGTCACGGGCGTCGACAAGATCGCCGACCCCGATAGCTCCTCCTCCTGGACCGATTTCCTCGGCGGCGAGAACGATGGCTCCTACAGCACGGCGAACGCGGGCCGCATCTGGGTCGATGCCTCGGTATACGCCGGCGAGGAAGCGGCTTCGGCGGCGGGCATCGCCGACGGGTCCTTCCACGACCCCGAGAACGACTTTCTCGTGAGCATCTCCGCCATCGCGCAGACCGCATCCATCCACCAGCAGGACGGAGGCGGGCATGATGTCGTGTTCGTCGTGAGCATGAACAGCGTGCTCGGCAGCATGGTCTATGCGGAACGCCCCTATGCCGACTACGTGGTATCGGCCCTGAACAGCGCCATCGGGCGACTCATGGCAGAAAACGAAGGAGGTGCGGAGCCCACGCGCGTCGCCGTCGTCGGCTACTCCTCCGAGACGACCGTCCTCATGCCGCTCGCCGCATACGAGCCCGCGCCTGACGGAACCTACCTGGACTACGACGCGACATCCCGCACCGTCAACGTGACGGCGCGCATGGCGGGAGCGCCTGCATCCGGCAGTGCGGGAACCACCGCGAGCGCGCGCCTGGGAGGCGGTTCGTACCTGCAGCGCGGCATCTACCTCGCAGGCGACATGCTCTCCCGCGCCGGCTCCGCCGGCGCTGCGAACCGATCCCCCGAGCTTGTCATCATGGGCGTGGAGAACCCTCCCATGGCGAACACGAATGTGGAGAACCCTCCTGCTTACACCGGTGGCTCCACGGGGTTCCTCGGGCCGCTCCCCAATACCCATGAAACCGGCTACGGAACCGACAGCATGCTCGCGATCATGCTCACCATGCGCTCGGTGCGGCAGCGCGTGGACGCCGCCTACGCACCGGGAGGAAGCCGGCTCGCCATCTACACGACCGGCATCGACACCACGGATGCCGTCGCCTACCTGCTCGACACCGCAGAAGGCCAAGCGGAGCGCGAGCTTACGGCAACGGTCGGCGGACGCACCGTCGACCTCAAGGAAAACCTCGCGCAAGCCGCCCGTTCCTACGCCCAAGCAGCCGATCAGAGCGACGGCACCGTATCGCTCGACCTCTACGGGTCAGGACAAACGGGCATCGTGGCGGAATCAGTCGAGCTGCAGGTCGTCCCCGGCCTTCTTGACGAGGATGACCCCGCGAACGTGAGCTGCGTGGACCGGTACTACTCGTCGCGCAGCGCATCGGCCGTCGGCTGGGCGTTCGCCTCTGCCATCGACGAGATCTTCGATGTGCACTACACCTCTCCCGTCGACGCCGACGATGCGATCGCGGGAGGAAGCCGCATCGAGGCCCACAGCGCGGTGGGAACGGGCATGGAGGTGGCATCCGTCGCAGGCGTGCAGTACGGCGACTCGCTGCTCACCGGTTCCCTCGCGGCGCAGGCGATACAGATGAGCCTCGAGAACCCTGGCGACCTCTCGGGTGCAACGCACGAGTTCGACTACCTGATCCGAAGCATCAACGACCGCTACCACCTGGGTTACGACGCCTACAACCTGTTCTATGAGGCCAAGGCGGACGGACAGGTTTCCTACGATGCGGCGCGCGGCGCGTTCTCGAACCGCGTCTCGTGGTACATCGACGCCGACCATCACATGGTTGCAGGCGAAAACGGCGCGCCCTACCGCTTCGCCACGCAGCGCGAGATCGATGCCATCACCACGGGCATCGGCGACGCCCAGATTCAAGAGCGCATCGATCGCGCCCGCGATGCTGAAGCGACCGCCGTATGCGAGACCTATCTCTACATCGGCAACCTGCCTAACTTCTACACCGGCGGGGATGTGGCGCTCTACGACTTCTACATCGCCGTCGAAACCGACCTCGACACGCGCGCCCAGACCGTATACGTATCGGTCCCCTCGGACGCCGTGTCCGCGCTGCGTACCGACGTCACCCTCCATGCCGACGGACGGGCGAGCATGTCGATCGACGGGGCCGAGGACCTGAGCCCGCTCCGCATGATCTTCGAGGTCGCTCCGCGCGCCGAGGTGCGCGACGCGATCGAGCAGGTGCGCGCGGGAGATGTGGCGGCGCTGAGCGAGCTCGAAGCGGCGCTCGGGTCCGCCTGCTACGAAGACGCCACGGGATCGCTCGCCGTCACCGCGCTCGCGGTCGATGGCAGCGGCGATACCGCGCAGACGGCCACCATCGTGACCGGCGCGGCGGCTGCGGGCAACAGCGCATACGTGCTCGCGCAGGACCAACCGCTCTACACGCTCGCCCCGGGAACGCAGGAGCCTGCGGGCGAGCTCCCCGCGCCAAGCGACCTCGCGCCCCTCACGCGCGACCCGCGCGCTGGCGAGACCCTCTACTACATGACCACCGCGTACCGCGCCACGTTCGCCGCTGGCGGGCAGACCGCGAACGCCGAAGCGTATGACGCGGTCCATCCCTACCAGGTCGCCCAAGAGGAAAACCCGTCCTGGTATGCCGGTGCCGACGGTCGCTACGCGCTTTCCGCGGGAACATCGGCGCGCTCGAGTTCCTCCGCGGCGGTAGCGACGGCAAAGGCGGAGAACGCCACCGGTACGGCATCGTACCGTCAGCTGCTCACCGGCACGCATGAGGGCGGGGCGTTCGTGCTTACGGCCGAGCTGGGGAATAACGGCTCGTACCGCTTCGAGACGGAGCACCAGGAACCCGAACCGGAGGACCCCGAACCGGAAGACCCCGATCCCGAAACGCCTGGTGATACCGACCCCGGCGATACCGGCGGTGGAACGGGCGGCGAGCCCGGAGGCGGGTCCTCGTCGACGGGATCTGCCACAGGAAGTTCTGCAGATGACGCCGCAGGGCAGCAGAACGCATCCGGGGCGCTTGCCGGTACGGGAGATGCCAGCGGCATAGGACTCGCCGTTGTCCTTGGCGCCGTAGGTATCGTGGCGTGCGCGGCGGGCATCGTGCTCTTCAGGCGCAGGAAGTGACATGCTAGACCGCTCCCAGCGGCATGGGGCTGCCCCGTGACACGGGGCTGCTCCCCGTGGCATGATTGCCCCATCGCCAGCAGGTTCTTCCACCCTAGCAAGGAGAAGCAATGTTCAACATCGTCCTCTTCGAACCTGAGATTCCAGCCAACACGGGCAACATCGGCCGCACGTGCGTCGTCACCGGCACGCGCCTGCACCTGATCAGGCCACTCGGGTTCTCGCTCGATGACAAGGCGCTCCACCGAGCGGGTCTGGGGTATTGGGAGAACCTCGACGTTGCGGTCTACGAGAGCTGGGAGGACTTCCTCGAGCGCTGCGGGCTGGCTGGCGAGGCGCAGCCTCCGCAACTGCACCTCCTCACCAAGAAGGCACAGCGACTCTATACCGAGGCGACGTATCGCGACGGCGACTACCTGGTGCTCGGCAAGGAGAGCTCCGGCATCCCCGAGGAGGTTCTGGCAGCGCATCCCGCGTGCTGCGAGCGCATCCCCATGCTACCCGATGCGGAATCGCTCGAGAACGCCGCGTCGTGGAAGACGCCTGCGGGCGAGGACCTGGAACATGAGGCGCTTAAGCGGCAGGACATCTGCGGCAACTTCATCGACCCCAACGAGGTGCGCATCAGCGCGCTCAACCTGTCGAACGCCGCGGCCGTGGTGCTGTACGAGGCGCTCAGGCAGGTCGGGTTCAGAGGGTAGCAAGGCGCACCGAGGCCGACGTGCCCGCCGCTCACGCGCCCGCTATTTCAGCGAATCGACCCAGCGTTCCACGTCGGCGAGCAGGGTGATCATGCGGTCGCCGCCCGTGGAGTCGAACTGCACGCTCATGCCGTGCTCGACCTCGCGCTTGCCCTGGTCGACGGCCCCCTGGTAGTCGCCCGGATAGGGATCGACGGTCTCGATGGCCTCGATGTCGGCGTCGAGCTCGTCCGCCACCATCTCGGCGATGCGCTCCGTGTTCCCACAGGATGGCGAATAGTAGACGACAAGGGTGCTCATGGGTGCCTCCTGAATGGGTGTTGGATGCGGCGCGAGGCCATTCAACACCTTGGAGCTGGGTCGGAGTCAAGGGCGACATCTGACGGTCGAAAACATGGATGAAACTTCAAATCGCTGCAGTTGCCAGCACGTGAGACACGCTGTCGACCGATAAAGCGCCAGCTACGCTCGAACGAAAACGGGGCAGAACCGCTCTCGCAGTCCCGCCCCGATAAGCCCAGAGGGCTTTGCAACATGCGTTTAGTTTAGCAGACCGAACGAGATCGTCAAGCGCTTCAGAAAGAGGAGCGCCGCCAAGCCGGGATTTTCGGAGGAAAGGCCGCATGCGTCTCCCGCCTTAAACAGCGACCCAAGGGCTGACTCTCGAGCAGAGCGAACTGAACCCGCAGGAACGATTTGTGAGAAGAGATACAAGAGGCCACACATCTGAACCATGCGACGGCTGCGAAGCCATTTCGTGCGCAGGCGCTTTGAGATGCCACGCGCGACCATGGCGTTCACGAGGACGGCAGGAGGGCGCGCCGCAGGCGCAGAACTCATAATCTCGTTGAGGATGCATGCGCCGTGCGCCCCCGCGTTCCGGATTTGTCGGGAGTACTTGAGCTGGTAGTGGATATCCATGAACTCCCCATCATCCCATCTGTCAGCGCAGAACCGAACTAGGTCTGCGAACATACCGAAGGGCACAACCTCACAGAACGCCCAGACGGGCATGTCGACGAGATACCTCCTCACGACTCCACCCGTATATGGGTCATTCCTACGCCTTTTGAATTCCTCTTCGATGCGGGAACGTTCGTCATCGGAAAGGCCCTCACGGTAGTCACGCATGAGGGCATAACCATCCTCTTCATGATCCTCTGCAGCGGCGAGCAGGCGGACTTTCGCGAAGTGTTCGACGTCGAGAGCCATATGCAACAAGACGTCGCGCAGCATGCGGTCGAGGTTGGAGAGAGTCCTCAGGTGCCCGAAGTCGAGGTTTACGTACTGGCCGTCCCGTGGGCCGCCGACATGCTTGGGAAAGAGCTTCCGGTATGCGTAGACGCGGAAGAACTGACACTTTGTTCGCAGGTGCGCCTTGGCCTCATCCTCCGAGCAGAGCTCGAAGCTGATTCCCTTTGCTTTCATGTGGGCAATTTGCTGATCAACGGTGAGCAAAGGCTTGGCACGCGGCTGCTCTGTGGTTTCATCGCTCACGGCAAACGGCTTCCCTGGTGGGCACGTCCTTGCTCGCCAAGCTCGACATAGGCGAGATAGCTTTCCACGAGCCGTCTGCCTTCGGCGCTGAGGGCACTGTAACGGGGCTGAATGTCCTCGGCTTCGAGAGCATCGATATCCTCGCGGCCGACCACGAGGTCTATGGAACAGCCGAACGCATCGGCTATCTGCCAAGCGGCGGGCAGCGGAATGCCGCAATCGACCCCATCGCCAGCGCGCTCGTAGCGCGCATAAGTGGAACTGGGAATGCCGAGCGACTCGGCGAAGTCTTTTGCAGAGCGGAAGCCCGCCTGACGGCGGAGGCGCTGGAGCGTTCTTTTTCCGCCGATGGGGTGTTTGAGTGCGCAAGCGGGGATGAGAGATGACATATACTTGTCACCGTCCCTTCTGGATTTGCCTCTGGACCGGACGCCGAGCCCGTGGGAGTGCCAGCTCCCACGGGCTCACCTGTTTTCGCTTTTATGCCATAGCATCGCCTTCCCTCCCCCTGAACGCCGAATCGTACTCCACGGCAGTACCGTGTTCGACCGTGCTCCACATCACGCTCATGCTCTCGAATTCGAACTCGCCGTGGGTGCGGTCGTATGCCTCCATAATCTTCTCGATGGTCTTGTCGTCGACAGCCTTCTGCGCTTCGGTTGCAAGCTCACCACGCTTTCTTGCCGCCTGTCCCTGGAGATAGGCCAAGAACGCCTCGCGGGCCTCGCCAGCGCTGCCCAGATTGACCACTTCCCCGAACGCCGCATCAGCGCGTAGCTCTGCGAGCATCTGATGCTCGTATTGGTAGCAGAGCGCCTCGTAGCGACGATCGGCCTCACGTCGCCGACGTGCGCGGATCATCTCATCTTTGGCCAGCACGAACTCGCGAAACTCGTCCGCGAGTGCGCGAGCCTCCGGGGTGAGACCGTCGTACTCAAGCTGAACCTCGCCACGCGCCGTTCCAGGGGCGGGAGCCTCCCTACCCACGATGGCGTCGATGCTGGTGCCCAGGATGTCCGCAAGCTGCCAAGCGCGATCCATGGGAATCTTGTCAGGGTTGGACTCATAACGCGTATAGGTGGAGACGGGTATCCCGTGGGCAACGGCGAAGTCTCCGGCGCTCTTGTAGCCTGCAGCTTTACGAAGACTGAGGAGATTACTTGCCATGCGTTCCATCTCTCTCGAAACGTATCGGTCTTGTGGAGGGGGAACACCCGAGCCCTTCGTTTCATCCCGATACATAGAAACAACTATCAGCAATCAATTAGCTTTTTAATCTTTACTGGTCATTATAATCCATATTATGAGATTTTCTCATTATTTGATAGCTATAATGAAATATTCCACCGTACGGTGGCAAAACATGCAGTTTGACAGTGGCCGACGTGCCGCACACGCAATCAGAGGCGGGCCCAAAGGGGAAATCCACATCGGCATGAAGCGGACACCCTTGGCGTATGAGGAATTCTACTTGAAGGAACACAACTGCGACGGCATGCGGCTCGACGATATACCCAATAGCACCGATAACTCGATCAGCACGGTGCACCATGCGATGATGGACGTTGTGCCGCCAGGCTAGCTCTTCTCATCCTTTTCTTGTGCTGCCGCCTCCACAACCATGTTCTCGATCTCGATAGCCTCCGCCTCCGTCACCGCCTTTCCCGTTGGCTCCTCGCCCCTGATGAAGGGCTTGATGGCGTTCTTGGCGATGACCGACTTCGACGCCATGTCGAAGGTGTCGCCGATGACACCGCCCGCGAGCGGAACCATCTTTCCGAGGTTGACGACGCCCTTCTCGCCGAACTTGGTGATGAGACGAAAGCCGACGCGCTGGTTAATCTTGACGAGCGCTGCCCCCGGAAGCTTCTTGAGGGCGGCGGTGAGGGTCTTCTCGCCGATCTTGATGCCTGCCTGCTTCACCACGTCAGAGATCGCGGTGCCGGTGAGACAGACGTAGATGAGCGTCTGCACCTAGTCGGAGTGACGTCGTAGCCGCCGATTTTACCGACGGCCGCGACCATGCGCATCTGGACGTAGAGGACGCTGCCTATGTTTGCCGGAATGACGACGGGCAGGGCGATGAGCCCTCCAAGGCCCGTAATAAAGCAAGAGGTACCGCACTTGATGATTTGGTACTTGACGAGCTCCTTCGCGGCGCGCTCCGGCGTGTCAAACCTTCCGGTGTATTCGTTAACGCAGCGCGCGACGAGGCAGGTGGCTAGGAATGGCGGCACAGACAATAAACAATATGAGGTTGCGATTATTGCTTAGCTTCGCTCGAGGCGGTCAGCTGCTTGGCCACGGTTCTTCTCGATCGTCGTTCCCACCCTGTATCATTGAAACGGTATCCTGGCACATAACCGCTACATCCGATTTTGTGATTGGTCAGAATATGAGAATCACTTCCCTCGAAATCCTCAACTACAGGAGCATTCGCAAACTTCATCTCGAGCTCTCGCCCCGAATCAACGTCTTCATCGGGGCTAACAACGTCGGCAAGAGCAACATCATGAGCGCGGTGGAGTGGGTCACCGGTACCACCTACCCTTCAGCCAACCGTCTGGAACGGAACGACTTCTTCAACGGCGACGAGGACGCTCCCTTACGCATCGCCCTCGGTTTCGATGACGGCCACACGCTCTCATTCGATTCCTCTTGGACCGACTGGAACGGGAACGTCCGCCGCGGGCTCAACCTCGACGGAGGGTACGTCAACGATGACAAGCGCTCGCGCTACATAACCGCGTCCGTTGGTGCGGACCGGCGCATCCTCGACAACCCCGCGACGAACCAGTGGACGCTGCTCGGCCGCATGCTGAAGGACTTCAACTCCCGCCTCTACCAGGAAACGGTTCAGGACGAGGCGGGGAACCCGATCACCAAGGCAGACGAATTCAAGCGGCGCATGGAGGTGATCCGGGACGACCTGCTCTTCTCAATCACCGATGATGCGGGGACGAGCCTCATGGAAGAGCTCGAGCGCATCCTCAGCGAGGATACCGCTCGCCAACTCAACTGCGCGCCCAACGAGCTCTCCATCGACCTCAACGCATACGACCCCTGGAACCTCTACCGCACCCTGCAAATCCTCATCACTGAGCAGAGCAGCGGGCTCCAGATGCGCGCATCGGAGATGGGCATGGGCGTGCAGGCGAGCCTGACCATCGCCATTCTCCGTGCCTATTCAACCCTGGAGCTCGGCAATCGCACGCCCATCTTCATCGACGAGCCGGAGCTGTACCTGCACCCCCAGGCGCGCAGGAAGTTCTACCGCGTTATCGAGGAGCTCGCGGACTCGGGCACGCAGGTCTTCCTCACTACCCACTCGACCGAGTTTGTCGACTTGGGTCGCTTCGACCAAATCTGCCTTGTGAGAAAGGACGCCGAGCGGGGGACATTCGTCAGGACGGCCGATCCCGACGATTTCGTCTATGACCTCCGTGAACGCCGCGGGATCAATACGTCCGCCGCCGACCTCATGACGACCTACCAGAACGCCTTCGAGAACACTGGTGACTCGCAGAAGGCCGCCGAGGCCATGTTCGCGTCGAAGGTTCTGCTCGTCGAGGGCGAGAGCGAGTCGCTTATCCTCCCGTTCTGCCTTGACCGAATCGGCTACGACTACATTGGCCAGGGCGTCAGCATCGTGCGGTGCGGGGGTAAGAACGAGCTGGACAGGTTCTACAGGCTGTATAGCGAGTTCGGCATCCCTTGCTTCATCCTGTTCGACGGTGACGGGCAGAACAGGGGAACGCCCGACGAGCAGCACACGGTTGAGGCCAACAGATCCATATTGCAGTTGTTCGGCAACGGCCAAGATTACCCAGACGGTTATGTGCACGAGAGTTATCTCGGGTTCACCAAGCGACTGGAAGACTCTTTGGGAATCGGGGACATCGGAAAGGGAGCGAAGGGCATCAGACTGTTCAAGAAATTCAAGCGGGCCGTCCAGGATGGCAGCGCCACAATCCCGAGGTGGGTACCCCTGATTGCCGAAAAGCTCGACGAGCTGCCGTCCGAGGCGGATTCCGCGCTCCGGCGGCGAGATGAATGTCCCTCATACGGCGACGATATTCCGTTCTAGCTTTCTGTATGAGGTGCACCGCTGATATGCCAACGCTCGCCAGCGACATTTACAACGCGGTTAACGTAATCAGTCCGCACATTGCGCGCTGCGTATTACCCCTGTGGCCCCTGCGCCGCCCGCCTTGGCCGTCTGACCGGGCGCGTGCGGACAAACCGAGACGGGGAGCGCACCGGCCGGAAGGTAACGTATCGGAGGGTGACCGCAGGAGGAGATTCGCACGGGCCTCATCGTCCGCGTTTCTACTTCATTGGCGTGGGCATAAAGCCGGATGTTTTCAAGTAGCCAAACCACCCGACTTCTATTCCGCAGCAGCGAACTCAATCTCTCCTATAATGGGCTCATCAAGTTCGTCGGCGTTTATCCGATATCGGAGCGAAGCAGTGGGGGCTTTCCGCAGCGGGAGGATTACCGGGTATGCGTATGCGGCGTTCTGCTGCACGCGGTCGAACTCAACTAAAACGGCAACAGCGTCTTCGTCTGGGACAGGCTTGAATGAGCATTCCTCGAAGCAGTACTCGATCTCCTCGTAGTAATCGTCACGGTCAAGGGCCGACCGCCCGTAAGGATACATCCCTGGATTCCTCGTGTGCAAAGGAGGAATCGAGCTGCCGTGCTCCAATCGGTTGTGGGAATCTTCGTAACTGCGATAGACATGCGACTCTTTGATTTCGAAGGGAAGCCTTGCGAACGCCGCAATTGCACTGCCGTCGTCCAGCTCGCGATTAATGAAGGCGTTGTCGGGCATCGGAATTCTCTCGATGGGGACCCTCAACGATTGTGGGAGCAACAGCTCGACCACAACGTGCGTAGCAAGCGCATTGCCGTTGTTCTCTACCACGAGGGGCAACCCGACAAGGTCTCTCATGGCGCTCAGGAAGCGCTTGTACTCCCTATGAGACCTGCATGCGCCGATGAGCCTCTGAAGAGCTCTGTACTTTGCCTTCTCGTCGTCCGTCCCTTCAATGCCGTCACCGGAGTAAAGTGAGGCGGCGAGAAACTTATTATAGTGCAGCCCTCCCAAGTCGAACAGGCGGTCGGGAACCTCGATTCCCAGCTCTCCGAGCACCTCGCTTGCAAGGTTACGGTCGCGGTCACTCAGCTCGACCTTCTCATAGCTCCCTAGCAGGGACCCCGAGGCGAGCGATGTTGGTATCTGGAGTTTGACCGTTGTGAGGGCGGATGCGAACGACGCGGCGCCGTCCGTGTGACTAGGCATCTCCGAAGCAGGCTTTGGCAGCTCGATTGCGGCGGCCTCGTCGAACGCCGTCGTTATCGACCGAGTGATAGCATTTGGGTTATAGATGCCGCCCAGCGCTGTCAGCTGTGGGATAGGGGAGCTCCACAACTTCCCGTCGGCCCCGATTGCGGCGAGCCCGAGAGCTGGCTTTCGAACGGGCTTCTCGTCCTCTAGCTCGTACATGCGCTTGGTGAAGTCGTGCGTCACCCTATCGCGCAGCTCCTGCTCGGTCGCATACGTTACGTACATGACTCTGTCCGCAATGCGGGCTTTAAACGATTCGATTCGCTCGTATTGCGAAGCATCGGCGGGTTCATAGTCCTGGGGAGGCTGCCAGAAGTAGATGTGGACGGGTTTGTGCGCCTCAAGAGCGAGCACGATCTCTTCTTCGGTGCCCGAGTCGAACCTCTGGGTCGGCGTGCCCATGCGCTCCCTGAAGATCGCAAGTACGATATCGGCGTCGTCGACGATCTGTCTGTTGAGAAGCTGCTGGGGCTCCGCGCCGCTGTCGGCGTAGGAATCCTTCTTCCAGTCGAGAAGGTGAAAGTGGATGCCGGTCGAGCGGGAGTGCTGGCGGTTGACGGCCTCTATGGCACCGGCAGCCACCTCGGCGTCTCCGTTCGCATCGCCGGGGCGCGACAGTAGTACGGCGAAACTTTGTAAGGTAACGGGCATGTCCGTCTCCCTGGTTGATGGGATGCGAATTTCAGGATGATTGTACCTGTCGGTACAATCATTGCTAAGTGACAGTTAGTTTGCTCGGAACGCCATCAACAAACAAGGTGCAATTTGTTTGATACGCTGCTGAAAAGAAATGGAAAGTAACTTCTATTGCATCAATGAGTGCAACGCTGCAAGTAGCAGCGAATTCTCATTAAGTGGTTGATTTCCAACTCCAGCGAAACGCCTTGAGCCGACGGCTCGTTCCCGCACCTAGCGATACGGGGGCATCGCCCCCACGGCGACCTCGTGCACCCCTTTCCACAGGCGTAGGATTCGTGTCGGAGCGTCGCGATGGGTCCGTGGGCCATGCGGCACCGCTCCGCCGCGCGCCGTTCCCAGACCCAGTGCGACGGGCTTCCGCGTCCCCGTTCGGTTGTCCCCGGGCGGCTACCCGGACAGCGGCGCCTCACCCCTCTCCGCACGCGTGCTCCACGCCGAAGGCCGCCATGAGCGCCCACGCGTCGTCGCCGAAGGCGGCCGCGAGCATCTCCGCGGGCGCCCTCCACGCAGGCCTGCCGCGGGGCTCGGAGTTCACGTGCGACATCACGAGCGCGGCGTCCTCGCACGCGAGCCGGTCGAACCTGGCCCCGCGGCCCTTGGGCATCATCTTCCTGAGCTCGACGTGGATGCACTCGCACCCGCCCTTCTGGTCGGCGTGCCCGCGCTCAAAGCCGAAAGCTTTTCGTGCTCATTCCCGAAAGTTCGCCACGCTCAAGCCCGCAACACGGAGGCTATCAAACACAGGAGGACGGGCCGCGCCGCGCGGTGGCGTCCTCCGACCGGGGGCGGCTCTTCATGCCGTTCGCCGCGCTGGAGGGATACGAGGGGATGATCGCCGAGGTCGAGGAGGACGTGGCGGCGTGCCCGTGACCTGTTTCTACATCAGGGCTGGATTGGTGAGCTCGGCTGTGAGGTTGGCACGTCGCACAGCGTGGAGCGGTTTCCGAGCAGCGCACGCAACGGAGCGAAAGCGGGTGGGCTGCGAACGACCCTCGACAGGCAGCAGGTGGTGGGGTGTTGCAGTTAACTACACCGTTTGTATCACGCGCCTAGAACAAGTCTATTACGTAGGTTCTTGAAGTTTTAGCTTCATACGGCGAGGGATTACGATTCTAGTAGACTAAAAAGAATCGGCGACCAAACCGGATACCGATATGGATCAATACAGTCCATCATCGCATCGTTCATGTGAACTAAATCGTTTAGCAAGTCCATTGCGAGCTCCTTCGTGATCCCCTTTGGCAATTCGGAACCCCCTCCTGGACGACTAATGTCCTCTCGCTTTGCGATTAAGCATTCAAACTCCGAGAAACCTACCGTTGAGTAATCGATAGCGTCAGGTATCGGAATCATCTGGTCAGCACACCGCTCACCAACCAAGTTCGCAAGCCGTTCAAGGATGTTTTCTTCGCTCTCGCCCCTGTCTTCGAGAAGTTTCTGAACCTCATCCCTGCTCGCCCTGTGCAGAATTGCCGAGGCGTATCCCCACAGGTTCTTATCACTGGCATCTATATCGCGGACCTCGCAGAGAAGACGTACGTTCAACATCTGCTGGAAATAGGTTGAAGACGACCCGATTCTGTTTCGTATCATGTCCTCAAAGTAGCCGAAGCTATCCCTCGTGATAGGCTCGACGCTCGCCTCCCCTGAACGGTTGCAAAGCATGTCCACCTTGCCGATGCGCTCATGGCGATGCTCACGGCATCGCACAGCCCGTCGAACAAATGCCTGATCGTGGGATACGACGAGTAGAGTCTTTCCCTGTACCTCCATAATTGCCTTGAATATTTGAGTGCGCCGGAAATCGTCATAGGATGAGGCGGGGTCGTCAATCAGCATGACCTCGCTCTCGTCGTCCTGCAGAAAAAGAATTAAGGTTATGAGGTTGCGCTCGCCAAACGACAAAGATTCGTGCATGTCAGTTGAATCGCTAGCGTTGGCGTGAACGAGCCGATACGAGGCGGTCTTCTCGTCTCGGTTCGCCGTCGAGAGCTCAAAGCGGTATGGTATGCCGAACTTCACAAGCTTCCTATTCAGCCCTCTGCACCCCGTTTTGACAAGTTTGTCAAACGTCGTCTTCATTTCCGCAAGGAGGCCCTTAACCTCCGCCGCCCTTGCATTGACCTCGCTCATCACCTCGCGAAGCTCGGGCATGAACGTGAGAATTGCGGGGCTCGGAGTCAGTAGTTCAACGGACATAGCCCTTACATCCCCGTAATCGGAGCCGGCGTTGCAATAGCCGACAATACGATCGACTTCCTGACTCACTGAGGGCAATGCGCCGACCAGCTCCTCTGCTCGCTTAACACCTTCATCACTCGACAGATCGATAGGATCTTGGCCAAGCGCGGCCAGTCGCTCCGGCGAATCAAACAGCGGTTTAAGGTCATTTACCGAGAGATCACATAGCTCAGCGAGGGCGTCTTGATCTGAACTCCCCTCGAGGCTCCGTCTGCAGAACGGGCATATACCTTCACCGTAGGAAGCGTCCACAGTAAAGCCTTGCTTGATCCAAGCGGCGACATCCATCCCTCGCTGCTCGATATATCCCCTTACGGCCGCTGACGACTCTTGATACGCGCTTCGCGCCTTTCCCAGTTTTGAGGCAGGAGTGAAATGGCCCTTACGGTTTGTCTTGCCAAGAGTCTTTATAAGTGCCTCGGCCTCGTTCTTGAGGCGAAGAAGGTTACCGATCTTTGCCCGAAGGGACGCAACCGCCATCTGATATTTCGCGCGAACTGCCTCGAGCTGTTCTTCGTCGCCGATAAATATGTCGTAAAGTCCTTTTTCCGGAACACGTGAAAACAGAACGGACTGACGCTTCTCATCGAACGTTACCGTCGACATGAGTGGGCCCTCTTTGCCGTCAATCAGTACTGTGGCCTTCTCGTTCGAGTCACATCCGACTGTCGTATCGACCTCTTCGACAATGCTCTGCGTGATGCCCTTGACAATCGAGCTTTTCCCAGAGCCGGAAACACCGTATAGGAAGTTGATCTTGCTGTCTTCAATGTCATAGACAAGGGATGATATGTTGTGGAAATTCTCGATCTGAATGTGCATGCTTTACCTCTATTTCTTCCTCGTGGCTAGCGGGGTAGTTAATATAGAGCCCCAGATTCTCCTAGTATCAAACTTACGGATGATCTGTTTGCGTTCTGTCTTGTTAAGTTACTCGGTCAAAGGGTTCCGATAGATCGGCTGCCGATTTTAGTGCAGGCTTGACATTATAAACACGATGATCAAGCATGATGCAGTTCAGGAGGGCTCGCCCTAGCTGAATAATAGTTGGTGGGCTTTCATCACCATCTTTGACCCCTTCCGTTTCTATAGACGTTCTGGAATCAACAAGCCGACTTCTCTGAGAGGCTCACGCTGTGTCAGAATGAGGACAAATTGACCTAGAATCGTTCCTGAGGTAAGGACAATGCATTTGGTGGCATCAGAGGTACGTAATAAGAGAACTGACCTCGGCCTGACACAGAAAGAGTTCGCCGCCGCCCTTGGCATGGGGACGAACGGTGAACGCACGGTACGTCGCTGGGAGGCGGGCGAGACCGCTCCGAGCGCAGCCGAGTCCGCCTTCATCTCCTTGCTCGGCCACTCAGCACCTTTCGATCAGGGAGAGCGCCCGGATGCTCCATTCACCTACGTCGATCTGTTCGCCGGCATCGGCGGCATCCGCATGCCGTTCCAAGAGCTCGGTGGCAGGTGCGTGTTTTCTTGCGAGTGGGACAAGTTCGCACAAAAGACCTACCGAATGAACTACGGCGAGACGCCCTCCGGTGACATCCGCGAGGTGGCAGCAGACGATATTCCAGACTTCGACGTACTGCTCGCCGGCTTCCCATGCCAACCGTTCTCGCTCGCCGGGGTCTCCAAGAAACGCTCGCTCGGGAGGGCCACGGGTTTCGAAGACGAGACACAGGGGACCCTGTTCTTCGAAGTCGCTCGCATAATCGACGCTAAGAAACCTAAGGCCTTCCTCCTCGAGAACGTGAAGAACTTAACAAGCCACGATCAGGGAAACACATTCCGCGTAATTATGCACGTGCTCAAAGACGAGCTCGGCTACGACGTTCACTGGAAGGTCCTCGATTCGAAGCACTGGACGTGCCAGCATCGCGAGCGCATCTACATCGTAGGCTTCTCGGAGCCGACGGAGCTAGACTGGAGCAATCTCGAGGTACCCGAGGTCGAGCACACGGCAGCAGAAGTGCTAGAAGCAGACGTGGACGATCGGTATGTCCTTAGCGACAAACTCTGGAACTATCTGAAGGCTTACAAGGCGAAGCATCAGGCCAAAGGCAACGGCTTTGGATACAGCGTCATAGGACCCGGCGATACCACGCGCACCCTCTCTGCGCGGTACCATAAGGACGGGAGTGAGATTCTCGTGTCCCGCAGCGAGGGGAAGAACCCCCGTAAGCTCACGCCCAGGGAGTGCGCTAGGCTGCAAGGGTTCCCCGACGAGTTCATCATCCCCGTTTCGGACACGCAGGCATACCACCAGTTCGGGAACTCGGTCACCGTACCTGTTGTCCGCTCGGTAGCAAAGCTCATGATAGGGGCGATGGAAAATGGATTACGGAGCGCTTAACGGCTACTTCGACGGCGCCGTCGCGAAAACCCTCGCGGCAGTGGATATAAATCCCGCCAAGAGCAACCAGCACGAGTTCAACGGCACGGGGGCACTGCGAGCCCTGTTCGGTGACGACGACATCAAGGGGATGCCCACGACCTTCGCTTACTTGGAGGACGACACTGACCCAGTCTTCGACCACGGTTTTACAACGTGGTACGACGCCCGGCGTCGGCATCCAACCCGGACGGAATACCGGCTCTACTACAACGACAACAAATGCATCTCAGTTGCTCGCCCCGGCGATTTGATGATTCTTGCAATCTCGGACGCGGGCGAGGTTCTCGTCGCGTTCGCGAAGGCCGGCACTACCGTAGAGTCGCAGCTGCGCTGGCTTTTCGGCGTAGGCGACACTGCGGAAACAAGCTTCAAGACGGCCTCGACTGACACTCTGCGCATCGACGCCATGGCGGCGCAGATTCTCGAGTCCATCGGTATCGAGGTCGGCATTCCGAGTGCTGCCGACAACTACCTCGACGGGCTGGTTGGGCGCTTCGGGGACTCCTTTCCGAGAGGGGCTGACTTCAGCGCTTACTCCGTCTCAACATTGGCTGAGCTGGATTGGGCGGGTGACCCTGACGGTTCGCTCGTGGCCTGCTATGAGCGAGAAGAGCTTCTTTTCCGCGTGTTTGAGCGTCACATTCTCGAGCGCGACCTCGCCCCGTTCCTAGGAGATACGCTCGATGTGGACGGCGTACTCCGCGTCACCATGTCCACCTTCCAGCGTAGGAAATCCAGAGCTGGCACCGCTTTTGAGAACCGACGCTTTCGGCATCCAATACTCCGCTCAGAAGTACACCGAAGGGAAATCGAAGCCAGATTTCGTGTTTCCATCCATTGAGGATTACCGCGATCCCGCCTTCCCTGTCGCTCGTCTTACCGTACTCGGGGCAAAGACCACCATTAAGGAGCGTTGGAGGCAGGTCTTGGACGAGGCTGACCGCGTCGAGCTCAAACACCTCGTGACGCTGGAACCTGCCGTGAGCTCCGACTACACGAGCGCCATGAGAAAGGATCATCTTCAGCTCGTGGTTCCGCGCCCCCTTTTCTCAACGTACACGCAGGCCCAGCAGGATTGGCTGATGGACATAAAAAGATTTTGCGAGATGGTGAAAAATCGACAGGAGGGATAGCTCGCTGCGCCGGTAGACCATATTGTCTTCTCGCGCGCCGAAGTTTGGTGACCTCTTTTCGTTACCTCTCCGGATTGACGACCAAATTGACCCCTCGCCGGTCTGCAAGAAAACCGAAATCCGAATTGAGCCGGACGCGTGACTCTCCCGGACCGAGGACGAGCGGCATGCGGTCGTGGATGGGGCGACGCTCGCATTGGGCTCGGCGGTGACGATCGAGAAGAAGCCGTCCTGCTGGACGGCAACAAGGAGGAATGCGCGGGCGCCGGGGAGGCGGAAGCGGTACTGACGGTGGACGGTCTTCCCGGTCCTCTCGCTTGGGACCCTTTCGGTGGCATGGCCTTCGTAGAAGGCGCGCGCTGGGACGAGGCAGCGGCCCCCTGCGATGGCCTTGGCCCACATGCCGCGCCGGAGCTGCTCGAGCGCTGACTCGATGCGGGTGTTGAAGACGGCGTTGGGCCTGCCGCCGAGCGGGAACCCCCACTCGAGCTTAGCGACCTTGATGCCGCCCGCGCCGTCCGGCACGAAGAGCGGGACGGTGGAGCCCGGGCGGGCGTCGTGGATGGGGTCCGGGTACTCGACGAATCTGATGCCGTGGCGGGCCGTGCCGCGCGCGTCTAGCACGGCCTGCGCCTCCTCCGCCGCGAGCGGGCTGAACCTCACGCACATCTCCGCGCCTCCTTCCTCTCGGTGCCATTACCCCCGGTACCGCCCCTTTGCGACAGACCCGAGCGCGTCGGTCTCGACACCTAGTTCCGCCTCCTCCCGATGAGAGGGCAGAAGCCCCTGACCGGCAGCACTGCCGGCCAGGGGCCCTCCCGCTCCCAGCGGTCCTCGAGCTCCGACGCGCACGCGCGCACGGCCGTGAGCATGAGCATGGCGGTCTGCGGGTTCACGCCCGTCTTGGCCTCGATGCCCGTGCGCAGCAGCTCCGCGCAGGCCCGCAGGGTTTCGATCAGCTTGGAAGTGGTCATGTCCATGGGCGTCTCCCTTCGACGTGCATGGCACCTCCTGTTTGGTTGATCGCGCCACCGAACGGCAGGTTAGGGCGCGGGCTTTCTTTTGCCCGCTTGTTTGGAAAGGCAGGGCTTCTATGGGTGGCGAGGGCGATGGCAAGGCCGTGCAGGCGCAGGTCGCGGGTGAGCCGCGGGCGCAGGGCGACCAAGCGGCGGCACAGCAGGTACAGGTGACGGGCGGCACCGGCGGTGCCGGTGGCGGCGATGTCGGCAAGGCGCGCGCGGACTCCGAGGCGGAGCTCAGGGAGCGCAACGAGAGGATCGCGGCGCTCGAGGGCGAGATCGCGGAGGCGGCCAAGACGGCGGAGAGTGCTGAGGCCCTGCGCAAGGAGATGGACGAGCTACACCGTCAGGTCGATGAGCAGAGCATCGGGTTCGAGCTCCAGATGGCCGGGTGCCGCAGCGTGAGGGCTGTGCGCGCCCTGCTTGACGATCACGACGGTGACGTAAGCGCGCTCAAGGAGGCGGAGCCCTGGCTGTTCGAGGGCGGCGTTGCTTCCAAGCAGTCCGGCAAGACCGGGCTCCCCTGCGCGGGAGCGGTGTCCGACGAGGGCAAGACGATGAAGCGGTGGCGCGAGATCGCGGGCATCGCGGACGAGGGGTAACGTATGTCCAACAGCATCGCAGCGGTCAGGAACTACACGACCATCCTTTACGAGGTGTACCAGTGCGCAGCCGTATTGCGCTGCCTGAACTCGCCCCGGCGCATGGCGCGCGCGGGCGCAACGCCAAGGAAATCATGGTCCCCAAGATCGAGGTCTCGGTGCTCGGCGACTACACGCGCAACGTGGGCTACAAGACGGGCTCGATCACCTACGAGTTCGAGACCAAGACGTTCAACTACGACCGCGGCATCAAGCTGCTCGCGGACGTGATGGACGTCGAGGAGGCGGGCGTGCTCGGCTGCTTCGCGGCGACGAGCTCTGAGCTCCAGTGCACGCAGGAGGCGCCAAGGGCGAGCGTCCTCACGTTTTTCGAAATCGCGGGACACGGGGGCGTCGCATCCGTCGTCGAGGACTTTTCGGACGCAAGAGCGGAGGTGTTGACCGGTTCTCGCACCCTCCCCATCATGCCAACGATTTAGACGCGCATCCCATCAAACCCCACCCTACTCGCCGCATTGACCGGAAATGAATCATGAAACTAGCTCCGCATCCACTCCCCTTACGCCCCCGTATACGCATCCTTAGCGCTGTTGGAGAAATCCTGCTCGGCAAGCCAGGTGCGCTCGGCGTCCGTCTCGGGGATGTCGATGCGCTCGATCTTGAATACCACGGGGCGCGTGCCGTCGTTGCAGCAGGCAATCATCATGCGGTCGTCCGCGGTCCAGCCGTGCATGATGGAGCCGCCCTGCAGGGCCGTGTAGATGTAGCGGCTGATGCAGTCCCACGCCTCCGCGCAGGGGAACTTCGGGTCCAGATCGCGCCCGAAATGCCAGAAGTCGTCCTTGCCGTCCTCTCGCTCGAATAGATACTCCTGCCCCGCTGCGAAGCACGGGCACTGCCCGCTTGCCGGGTCCGCCAGATAGCGCTCCTGCAGCTCGGGGAAGCACTTGGTCTCGAGCACCGTCACCTTGCACTGGTGTTTCATAGCTAGCTCCTCCGTTTCAACTCGCTGCGGACACTATCCCGCTCACAGGACTCGCCCGTCTGTTGCCTAGGCTACATAAGGCGGAAACAGATACAATTCTTTCGTCGAAAGGACCCGCCGTGATCACCCCGCGCTACCTTTACCGCAACGACTTCTCCGCGCTTCATGACGAGCTCGCGGCGCTCCCTCATAAGCTCCGCGTGTTCGGCGCGGGCGAGGCGCTCTGGATGCCCGGCGAGTACATCGAGCGCGTCTATTACATCGAGCGCGGCATCATCAAGACGGCGCTCCACGACGAGGACGGCACCAAGAAGACCATCTACTTCCATGGGGCGGACAGCGTGTTCCCCGGCTGCCATCGCTCGCAGTTCACCATCGAGCTCTCGCTCGTCACGACCGCGGTCACCCCGGTCACGGCCATGGAGTTCTCCATCGGGCAGATGCAGGAGCTGCTGCACCGCAACCCGGAGTTCTCGCAGGCGATGCTCGAGAGCTACGCCCGCTACATCAACCTGCTCATCTTCGAGAGCGCCCACCAGAGCCACCATCGCGCCCTCATGAAGCTCTGCAACCTGCTCTATCTGCTCGCACGCGATACCGTGCCCGACGGCGCGAGGCTCCGGCACGTCTCCTTCTCGCAGGAGGAGCTGGCGGAGATTCTCCTGCTCAACCGGGTGAGCGTCGCCCGCCTGCTTTCGCAGCTGCGCGAGGAGGACGCCATCGACACGCGACGCGGCGCTATCACCATCACCGATGAGGAACGTCTGCTCGAGCATTGCTCGCTTGAGGTGCGGTAGCGGGGGCTAGCCCTACAGCTCGGGTATCCCCTGCCCTTCTGCGCCCGCACGCAACCACGCGCGTCCGCGCAATCCTCGCGCCCTCCAAAGCCAGCCGGAGGAGCGATCGCCTGCGAAGACCGGCTAGCGCGCATCCGCGGTCGTGAGCCCCGATCCAGCGGCGAGCCCAGCATAATCGCGAGGACCGGCAGCATTCGCGGCAGAACCAAGACGCTCGTTGGCAATCTGCTCGGCAGGAACAGCGACTGAAGCGTCAGACGGATCGAGCCCTGCGTCCACGCGCTGCATCACCGCGCGCCATTCGTCGTACATGGTGGCAACATAGGAGACGCCGTCCTGGTTGAGCGCATAGCTGGGCGCCACGGTCGAAAAGGTGGTAAGCGGCTGCCCCGAACCCTGGAGGGAAAGCGCATAAGAGATGATGTCTGCGGGCGCGAGATCGGTGCCGATGCTCTGAGCGAGCATGGTGATGAGACCGGGTATCTCAGTTGGACCGGAAGCGAGGACCTGGCTGATAATCGCCTCGGCTATCTGGCGCTGCGCTCTCGCGCGGCCGAAATCCCCGCCCGATACGGTATACCGCTCGCGCGCGTAGGCAAACGCCTGCTCGCCGGTAAGAACCTGCTCGCCCGCAGAGAACGCCATCCCACCGTTCCCCGCGGAGATATCTTCGGGAATGGTGACGCGCACCCCGCCGAGCGCATCGACGATCTGCTCGAGTCCCCTGAAATCCACCTCGATGTAATGAGCGATATCCACCCCGGCAAACTCCGAAACTGCGCGCACCGTCGAAGCAGGCCCGTCGTTATACGCTGCGTTGATCTTCTCCAGCGATCCATCCTCGCCGTAGACCATGGTGTCACGTGGGATGGAGACGAGGGTGATACGGGCAGCAGCAATATCGACTCGCGCGAGAATGATGGTATCCGATCGGGATGCAGCCCCGTCACCACGAGAATCCGAGCCTATGATCAACGTGTAGAACGCCTCCTGTTGCTCGCTTCGCGCGGGTTCCACCAATACGTCCTCCAGCTCGCTGCGCTCCTCCGCACCCAAGCTCATCTCCGCCCCGAGGCTCGAGATCCATGCCCATGCCGCTGCCCCCGCAGCGATGAGCACAAGGAGCAGCGCCACGGATATCTTGACGGCGCGCGGGACGCGCTTGGATCGAGCAGCACCCCCTTCTTTTCTCGACACCGTATGGCTCTCCGGCTCCTGCATCTTGCCCTCGTTCGTCTCGCTGTCTTGCATATCTCGCACCCTTCTCATCGTTCGCTACATCGAATATCCCGGCCAAACGATTCAACCCTTCTACGGAATGCCCCGCCGCCGCAAAAGCGAAAGGCAGGAGGCAAGCGATTCCCTCGTCACGACGTAATACGCCGCCACCGAGGCAAGCACCGCCCCGGGAGCGAAAACCACCTGCGTGAAAACCAGGAAGCAGCATGCGAGTGCGATTTCCGCAGCAAGGCGCCTCCCCACACGACGGCCGCACATGCGCGCGAGCATGACCTCGGAAGCCACGCTCCTCAGCGCGATGCAGCACACCATGCCGAGCACCGCCGCGGTGACATCGTCCATCAAGAACACCGCCCATCCTGCGGAAAGCATGGAGAGCGCCATGGCAACCAGATTGATGGCGAGCAGGATCCCCTCTCTTCGAAACGCCTTGAAGTACGTCACGCACAGGATGTTCATCTTCGAATCGAAGAAGCATATCGGCAGCAGCAGCCCCAAGAAGCCCATGCCCACCGCATACTGGGGCAACCACCAGCAGACAAAGGCGCAAACGGGGAAATAGAGCAGGTACCCCATGGGAAGCAGGGCGCTCAACGCATCCTCGAGCATCCCCATGACCTGATGGGCGCCCTCCCCCTCGATTCGCTTGATCGCCGGCAAGAGCACCGCAGATACCTGCGAGACAAACGTGAGGAAAAACGATACGAGCGAGCTCGCGAGCGAGAACATCCCAAACACCGCGATTCCCCAGCGAGCATCGACCATCATCCGCGTGAACCCCATAGTCAACTGATCGGCCTGGTAGGCGAGCATCACCTTGAGCCCTGATCGCACGTCGGCAAGGGCGTCGCGCGCACCGGCGCGCACATCGGGGCGAACCCCTCGGAGCGCTGTCCTTACGCATAGGCACAGGTACAGCAAGGCGAGCACCTGCGCCGCGAGGAACAGGACGATGAGCCGGAGATACCCCATGGCCCCGCATGCAATCAGCACCGCAAGAAAAACCAGGTAGAGGGTGCGGGAAAGCATATAGCCCCTAGATTGCACATACGTAAGGTTCACCGCCTGAAGCAGGCTCGACAGGAAGACGTACGCATTCGCAACCAGGCAATATAGAAACACGCAGATGAAAACCAGCATGCGCTCGCCAGCGCCCTGAAGCACGATGAGCAAGAAAGCTACTGGCGCAAGCAAGGCCAGCTGGAGCGCCATCGCCACGCAGAACTCTCCTTTATACGCAGCGCGGTCGACTTCGAAGAGCGCTTTGCCGGCAAGCCTCAAGACCAGCCCGTCGTTCATCCCGAGCAACGCGAGTCCGGCATAGCCGGAATAGAGGAAGAACAGCTGCCAATATCCGTATCCCTCGACGCCGAGCGCGCGCGGAACGATGAGCATCGAGCAAGCGCTCACGGCGAACGAGAGCGCCTGGGCCGCCGTGGCGTAAAGCAGGTTTCGCTGCACGCCGCCGCCCTCATTGAGCTCAGCCATGATGACGCCCCCAACTCGATCTCTGGCGATCCAGCATGCTCGCGAGGCGGTACCGCATGCCTCCGAGCGAGATGCACAGCTGGAGCAGAAGCCAACGCCTGCGCAGAAGAAGCGAGAACAGGAGGCGCTGATGCCGCGGGATGGGTGCCTCGAAAGCCCTGGACAATGCCCCGTCTCGCAGCATCGCACGGCGAACCTGCTCAAATGCACCAGCTCGAGCGGGCCGCATGACCGTGCTCGCCAGACCCAGGGCGAAGCGATACATGCCAGCTTCTCCCGCAAGCGCCTGCTCCCCGCACGCAGCGCCCCATGACCGCGCATACTCTCGCAGCCTGCGGCAGACGACAGCGTAGTCGTCGAGCATGCCCGGGTGGAAATCAGCCGTAAGCGACGCAGGGTTGGCCCGGTAGAAGTAGAGCACGTCGCTCAAGCAAGCAAGCGATGACGCCCGATCGAAGATAGGTAGGTTCTGAAAGAGGTCCTCGCCCTGAACCAGATCGGCGTACGGCGCGTAATTATCCTCGATATCGATGCGGGAGCGACGAAACGCCTTCCCCCAGATGCTGACGGACCGCGCGCGGCACAAGCGCTCCCTCATCTCTTGAAACGCCGCCCCTCGATATAGCCCCGACGCCGGCGCGCCCGTCTCCTCACCTTCCGAGAAATCCGCCTCCCTCGAATAACGGAACATGACGATATCCGCTCCCGTCGAGCCAATAGTCTCCGCACATCGCTGAAGAGCTCGCTTGTGGAGGCAGTCGTCCGCATCGAGGAACAGCACATAGGTTCCCCGCGCCGCGCGAAGCCCAGCTCGGCGCGCCAAGAGAAGTCCTTGGTGCGCGCGAACGAGCACGCATGCGCGAGGCTCTGACGAAGCAAACGAGCGAAGCACATCGACCGTGCCGTCCGTCGACCCGTCGTCGACAAGAATCACCTCGTAGTCCTCGAAGGTTTGCGCCTTGATCGACGCTAGCGCGTCTTCGATATAGCCGCGTACGTTGTAAGCGTTGACGATTACGCTGAACAACGGCCGACGGGCAATTGCGGCCACCTCCACGGCGCTCATAGCGCACCCCGCAGCTTCACAAGCGCCCGCAGCAACAAGACCATCCTCGCCCTCAGGCATATGAAGAAAACCGCCTGGGCGGCGGGCAGCCTCCAGAATGGATACCCCTCCTGTGCGGCGCGCAGCGCGCCGCTTGAGCAAACCGCCTCGATGAGCTCACCCTTTTTGTCCCAGGCAACTGGCGAGCGAGCGATGAGCACAACCAGCACGCGGGAATAATCGATGATGAAGCGCCGCACCCTGAGGAGGCACTCATCCCGCGTCTCCTCCGGCTCGTCTGATGCCATCTGCCGCATAAGCTCGAACAAGCGAAAGAAGCTCGCTATCACCCCATCGTCGAACGAGGAGGTTGCCGACGGCTGGCCGTCCTTCCGATAGCAATATCCGGTGTCCCCGATAAAGGCGATCGCGTCCGCTTCCCTGCATGCCTCGATGTTGAACACGATGTCCTCGCTGCGCACGTCGCGAAACCGCACGTCCCGTTCCATGAGCAGCGACCTATCGAACACCGCCGTGCAAGCTGAAAGCAGGACATCTTCCTCCCGCTTCTTGCACGGCAACGCCCCATAAAACCCGCACCTGAATCGCGCTATCTCCCCCGCTTCTCGAAGCATATGGCCCGAAAGCGCCTGCCGCCTCACGAAGCGGACCTCCCCGCGATGGACCTCCTTCATGCCGCAGTAGACGATCTGCGCACCGGAAGCGGCGGCGCAGCGACAAAGGCGCTCGTACATCTGGGGCTCGAGCCAATCGTCAGCGTCGACAAAGGCAACGTAGCGCCCCGAGGCGGCCTCGATTCCGCGGTTGCGCGCCGAAGCGGCCCCGCCATGCGGCGCATGGATCACCTTGACGCGCGGGCTCATCCTCGCGCAACCATCTGCGATGGCCCCCGACCCGTCACAAGACCCGTCGTCCACCAAGATGAGCTCGAGATCTCCGAGCGTCTGCCCCAAGATGCTGTCGACGCACGCGCGCAGATACGAACCGGCCTGGTACACCGGGACGACCACGCTCACCACGGGCGCAGCTGCCCCCTCCGTATCGGGCAGCGCCTCATCCCGATCGGGCGGCAGGACAGCGGCATCTCGGCGCATCTCCTCCGCAGCATCCACCCCGGCGTTCGCCGCACGCGCCAAACCGAGGCAGACCGCGAGGAAAATCGAAGCTGGGTTGAAGAAGGCGCTTTCCGATGTGCTGCTGATAAGGAGATAGCATAGGCAGCACAGCACGGAGGGCGCTTGCCGCGCATCGCTTATGCAGAGCGCCCGGAAGAGCATCGCGACCATCGCGATGTAGAGCAGAAGGCCGATCCATCCCGTTTGCGCGATAACCGTCGACCAGAAGGAATCACTTACAAAATCGGCAGCACCCGGCTCGAGGCCCCATACCGTAGAAAGGCCGTATGCGTAGTACAGAGGCGAATAATACTGTAGGCTCGCCGTCACGTTCGAACCGAAGGTTGCGAACCCCGACCCGATAGGCGAGCAATCCTCCGCGATGCGCACGGAGGCGCGCATGAGCTCCGCCCGGGCAAAGCCGTCTGTAAAGAAGTAGTAGCGCAACTGGCTGAAACCGATTGCGAACACGGCGATGAGCGCGACGAGCGCAAAACCGAGCGACGGGGTGCGGCCTCCCCTCGTGGCGAACAGCCAGAGCGCCGCCAGCGCAACGAAGCCGAGGCTTTTCGTTCGCAGCGTGAGCGCGCAAACAACAAGGCATGCCACGATCCAGCCGAGGTTGTCCCTTCGCTCGGGCAGCATGAGGATGATGATCCCCGCGCATCCGAAGCTCACGAACGTCGGATGCGGCAGCACGAACTTGAACGACGCGCGCAAGCCGTAGCGCGGATCCGTCCCCATACCAATATCCGTGCAAAGGTTCGCAATCGCTAAGATGAACATGATGGAAACGAGCAGTTTGGCTTCAGCCAAAACCAGCCTATACAGCCTCTTCCGGTCCTTCATGACGATCCATGCAGAGAGCGCGGATACGGGGAACTTCACAAAGGCGAAGATGTCGATCGCGATGGGGACGAACTGAAGCTGCACGGCGTGTACGAGGTTGCCCAAAAGTCCCACCGCAACAAGCAGGGCAAGGAGCACCATCGCCGCAATCGCCGCGTTGCAAGGCCGAGAGCGCGCGGCCCACCACCCACGCGGATCGCGTCGCAGGACGCCACCGAGCGCGCTGGCAACAAGGGCGAGAACGCATAGCTCATCGATGAGGGTGAAACCCGTCGCAGCCTGTATGCCCGATTCGAACAGCAGTAGATTGAAGCAGATGAGGCATATCGCGTCGATCACCCGATGCGTCCCGTCTCCGTGTACCATATCCAAATCACCTCGACCCGCTTATCAGCGTTCGGTACAAAGCGGATATCCGCCCCGCATAGCAATCGGAATCGCCGCATTCGAGCGCGCGCCGACGGCACGCATCCCGCATTGCCCCATAGGCCCCTTCGTCGCAGAAGAGCGCCGCAGCCCGTTGGAGCGCATCGGCAAGCGACGAGCGATCGCGCGAGGTGAACAGCAGCCCCGTCCACCTATCGTCCACGAGCTCCGAGATTCCACCGATTCGCGCACCGACGACCGGCGTCCCCGCCGCAAGCGACTCCAAGACGGCAAAGGGCATGTTCTCGTTCCAACGGGAGGGGACCACGCTGAAAGCCGCGCGCTCGATGAGGCTGCAGAGCGCGCCTCCGCTCAGGTATCCCATGAACTCGATACGGCCCCCTCGCTCCCCCGTCTCGACGCCTCGCTCCACGGCGCTACGCAGGGGCCCATCGCCCGCTATCACCAACCGCCAGCCGGAAAGCTCCCTCCCGGCAATCCGGAAGGCTTCGATGAGGTCCATGAGCCCCTTTTCGGGAGAAAGCCTTCCGGCGAAGAGGAAATAGGGCTGGCTGCGGTCCTGCGCATCGCGCTGCATGCAGGTGCGGTCCACTTGGGAAAGGTCTGCGAAGTTCCGCAACACGCGAACCTTCCCCTCGGGCCAGCCGCCTTTGACGAGCATGGAGGACATGAAGCGCGACGGAGCGATTACGCAGTCGATTTTCTCGGGCATGTGCAGCGCGCGGTTAAGGTACGCCTCGCCAGCGGCGAGCGCGCTCTTCACCCTTGACCCCTTTACGCAGCGACGCGACATGCAATGGATGTACCTACCGCCTGCGACGCAGCGATCGCACAGCTCCCCCGACCCATCGACCAGAAGATAGCCCGGGCAGACCGTGATGTAGTCATGCGCGGTGTACACAACTCCAGCCCGTCGCTTCCTAAGATACGGAGCATCGAGGATGGAGAGCGTAATCTGTCGATGCACGTTGTTGAGATGGACGATCTCGGGCTGGAATTCCTCGCACAGCGCTTGAAACAGCCGGCGCGCTTCCCAGGAATACAGCAAGGCGGCACCGTCGCGGAGCGCGGCGAGGCGCCCTCGGGGATCGTTGTACTCCCGCTGAGAAACAAAGAAGCGCTCCCACCTGCAAGGAATGTTCCTAGGGTGCTTCATCGAGAAATATGCCACGTCGTTGCCTTGGCGCTCGAGCGCCGCTCCGAGTTCGAGATAATAGGTTTCCGCCCCGCCGCGGCGATAGTGGAACTTGTTTACGAGCAGGATCCTCACGCGGCGATCTCCCTATACACTTCCAGCGTACGCCGCACAACGGCATCCCAGCTATAGTTGAGGCGCACCCTATCCCGCGCGGCACCGCCAAGCGAGCGCATCGCCGCTCCATCTTCAAGCACAGCCACCAGCCTGTCGCGAAGCGAGGCGGCGTCCCCCGCACGGAACGTCAGCCCAGCATCACCGATGACGTCGGCGCACTCCGGAATATCGCTCGTGATGCAGCAGCACCCGTAGGACATCGCCTCAAGCAGGCTCATGGACATTCCCTCTACGTCTGAGGGAAGCACATAGCAGCATGCGGATGAATACAGCTCCGCAAGCCTCTCCCCCTCGACAAAACCCGTGAAAAGCACCCGCTCGTCTCCTGCCGCCGCCTTGCGCAGCGACAGCTCGTACGCAGGCGTGTCCGAGCCATTGCCCGTGATGACGAGCCGTTTGTCCGTCTTGATGTCTCGAAACGCCTCTATGAGGAGCTCGATGCGCTTTTCTGGCACGAGCCTGCCCACGAACAGCAGGTACGACCCCTCCTCGAGGCCCCACCGCGCGCGGATTGCATCCGCGGGCCGGGATTCGGCTGGATCGACCCCGTTGGGTATAACATGGGCTTCTCGCGCATAGGCATTCGTAAAGTATCTTTGCGCCGCTTGAGAGAGCACGATGAGGGCATCGGAAAAGCGCGCCGCCGACCGCTCTCCAAAGCGGATATACGCCGCTGCCGCGCGCCCCCATTTGGCGCGCCGCCAGTCCAGGCCATGGATAGTCGCGACGGTTCGAATGCCGGCGTAATGCGCCAGCGGAAGCGGGACGCATGGACCCTCAGCATGATAGTGAACGATATCCGGCTTCGCCTTCACGGCAGCCGCCGTCGCTGCAAACGACGAGGTGAGCGCTGCCAGGCCTCTGGCATCGACGGTCCTCACGGGCACCACCCGAACACCGTCCACGATGCGCTCGCCATGAAACTTCCCGCCCGCCGCGACGTCGAGACCGCCCCGGTCGTAGCAGACGACCTCGTGCCCAAGCTCCACCAAGCTGCGCGCGAGCCTTGTCACGACAACCTCCACGCCGCCCTCGTGCGAGCCGTAGCGCTTGTGCCCTATCATGGCTATGCGCATGCTCACTCCCCCTGAAACGTGAGCACACAGCCCACCGTCTGAACGATCAGTTTGATATCGGTCCAGATTCCAGCCTTTTGGAGGTAGAGCAGGTCCAAGTCCATCCACTCGTCGAACGTGATCGAGTCCCGGTTTCTCCGCGTTTGCCAATAGCAGGTAATACCCGGGCGAATGCCAAAGCGCAGCAGCGCACGAGCGGGATATCCCGGCAACTCGCGCGGAAGCGCCGGCCGCGGGCCGACAACAGACATGTCTCCTTTGAGTACGTTCCAAAACTGAGGCAGCTCATCGAGCGAAGCTTTGCGAAGCGCCCTGCCCACGCGCGTAACGCGCGGGTCCCTTCGCATCTTAAACACGGGAGCATCCTTCTCGTTGCAAGCCATGAGCTCTTCGATGCGAGACTCCGCATCGACGTGCATAGAGCGAAACTTATAGCACACGAACTCACGACCATCGCGGCCAACCCGCACCTGCTTGAAGATGACCGGACCGGTTGGATCATCCAGCTTGATCGCAAAAGCGATGACGAGGAACACCCAGGGAAATAGGATCATCACCGCGAGGCTGAATCCGATATCGAATGTTCGCTTGAATGCGCGATACCCGAACCGCCCTGTGCGAAGGCGCTCTAAAGAAGCTTCCGGGGACTCCAGATTGCCACAACGGGAGCAGGGGCAACTTCCAGATGCACCCTCACGCTCGCGCATCGGATATCCGCTCACACGGCGCCTCCATGCCGCGTCGGGCGCTCAGCGCAGTAATACACGCTCGCAACCTGTCCGCCAGACTCGTTGAAGCGCATCTCCTCTTCGATGATGCCGCGACGCCTCAGGTCGCTCATGAGACGATTGACGGTCCCCACGCTGCGCCCAACGACCTGGGCGAGCTCGCGCTTCGTCAGCTGCACGCCACCGCATTCCGCGGTTTTTGCGGCTATGTATTCAATTAAGTGCTCTTGTGTCTTGGTGAACTCGCGCTTTTTCCTGCCACGCTTGCGTGGCGACAATTTCGCTGGAAGCTCCGGCTCAGCGGCCGACGCTAGAGGGCTTTTAGAAGCGCCCCCCCCCCCGCTTCATTCATTGATTCACGGTATGCGCACATCGCAGAGCAGCCGGACGCATCCGTGGACCTCAACCAATCCATGGTCGCTCTCCCCACAACACTCATCCAACACAGAAGACGCGAAGCGACACCGGCCGCATCCCTTGGGTACGGCTAGCGGCGCGCTCGCGTGGCACCTTCCTCAGCTTACCACGCATGTCAAAAAAGCTACACCGGGTACGCACTTTTTCAAAATACTGCATGTAAATCAACGTATGCTTGCAATGGGTTCGCGCTCTCTCGCCATGGCGATCGGCGACCCGCGGCACAGCGCCACGAGCGTTTCCCACGCCGCTGATGATCCCCCGCCTTACGAACAAGATGCTCGGAACTTGTCGCGCAGGCATCGGCAGACGCACCCTTCATATGCGTCGGCTGCCATGCTCACCATGCGAAAAGGCCATCCCCTACAACTCAAGATGTTCCTGCCCTGCGGCAGCGATCCGCAACGTTGCTCGGGGTCTCGCGGCAAGGTAGCTCCGCTGCGTTGCCTGCGTCACCACGTCACCCGGCATGATATGCCCCAGCATGAGCGGGGACTCCGGATCGTGTTGGTCGCGAAACGCCCTTGCCGCTCCTCGTGCATCAGCGTTCGCATAGCAATACCGGCACCCGTTGGGGCAGCTGTTGTACGCCCCGATGTCCCGCATCTCCATGCAGGCGCAGCCCTCGCGCATGCCGTGATGTGCGAGCCGCCTGAATGTGACGCCGTTCGCCGCGCCAAGCGCCTCCAGGGTCACGCAGCCCGCCCGCTCAATGCCATAAGCGGAGTAATCCTCGCGCGTAGCGCACGCTTGCAGGCGCAGTCCGCGCTCGCGCGCGATGCCGCCCAAAAGCTCCGCCATGTAGGTGCGCTCTTCCTCCATAAGGGGCAGAAGCTCGGGCATGTTCCGGTCGAGTTTGCGGTACGGCTCCACAAAGCTGAACACGCAGCGGCTTACATGCGGTGTCAGGCGGCGAGCCATATCGTCGAACGTGCACCGATGCGCCTCCGTGGTGTAACGCTCGCTCAACAGCACCGGGTCGTAGCGCCAGACGATCCGCTCGCGGCCCACGATGCGCTCGAGCTCAATGAGCGTCTCGATACTCGCATCGACATCCGGAACCCCGGGCTCCATGTCGCGTCCGTACGCGGTGATGGTGTAGAAGCAATACGTGTTGAAGCGGCCCGTGATCTCGCCCAAGCGCGGCAGGATGGGCGCGTAGTTCTTCGAGCAGAACACGACGCAGTCCACCACCGACGGGTCGAGCTCGTAGCGCGTGACCTTCTCGGGAAAGCGCGGGTTCCGCACCAGCACGTAGCCCTCGGCAAACCGCCTGAGCAGCCAGTCTGTGTAGTACTGCACGGTATCCGTCCGCCCGCCCGTGTTGATGATCATGCGCATTCGCCTCTCATAACGGCGTCATACATTCCATCCTGCCGCCATGCGCCTTCAATGAATCCGTCAGCTCCGTGTGAAACTACGAGAGGAAGTTCATCACCAGCGCCACCATGGATTCCTTCTCCTCCGGCCTCGATTCGGCAATCATGAGCGCCACGGCCACCAACGTGCTATCGGACACGCGCTTTTCCAGCCCGTTGAACAGCAGTCCATTTCGATCGTGGAAAATTAGGAATAGGCTACACGCGATGCGTTTGTTGCCGTCGATAAACGAGTGATTCTTGATGATGAATTAGAGCAGGTTAGCTGCTTTCTCCTCAATGGACGGATAGAGTTCCTGACCGGCAAAGCCCTGGTAAATGGCTGAGATGCTGCTCCTGAACGAATCGTCTTTCTCAACGCCGAAGATGTCGCTCACAAAACGCGGGCGCATCTGGGAAATCAGCTCCATGCAGGCATCATATTCCAGCACAAAGGTTCCCGTCGTTCCCCGCGGACGCGCGACCGCTTCGCGATCGAATTCATCCAGCAAGCGAAACGCATCTGTGTAACTCTCCACGATGTCGAGAATCTGGCGAGAACCGAGTTCGTGAGGAAGACGCTCTATAATGCGTGCGACAGTGCCTAGCTGCCTGAGCCGCTCGTCATTCTCCACATGTCCCTTCAGGATGTACTGACGCAGTATGCTGGTTGCCCATCGACGAAACTCAACGCCGCGCTGAGATTTCACGCGGTAACCAACCGAGATGATCACGTCCAAGCTGTAAAATGCAACGGGTCTATCCGCATTTGCAATTTGCAAAAAATGCAAATTACCCTCACTGACCAGCTCTTTCTCATCAAAGACATTCTTGATGTGCCGGGAAATCGCCCCAATGCTGCGGTCGAACAGCTCAGCCATCTGAGCCTGCGTGAGCCAGACCGTCTCTTCCTCGATATTGACCGGAAGAGACACCGCGCCGTCAGAAGATTCAAACAGCACAACATCCAATTCCGTGTTCGCAGTATGCTCATTGTCGAAATTCGCCATACCGAAGCACCCCATTCGCATGGTCGTCAATCAAACTACGTTTTCCGTCCGGCATTAACGGGCGCCGGGAAGTGAGAGCGCTACTTCGCCCAGAGAAAAACAGCGTGGCATGTTCGCAACACCACCCGCCTGCGCGTACCATTGGGGGCCTCCACGCAGACTCTCGTTCGTCCCTGTACCTTGTTGTAAGTATATCACAGGATAGGAACATTTGTTCGTGTTTTTAGACACGCTTCGCTTCGCACGCATACTTTTATCCACATGGCGTCATATACTGCACTCATACAAAATCAAAGGAGGTGCCATGGACATCCAGCCGTTTATCACCCAGGTCTCCATCGATTGGGATGCCGTCCCGAGCGGCGATTACACCCAAGGCATCCCCGCCCTCCACTTCGATAGGTCCATCGAGTTCACCACCCCTGTCACCCTGTTCGTCGGCGAGAACGGGTCGGGTAAGTCAACCCTACTCGAAAGCATGGCAGTGGCCTTTGGACTCAACGCCGAAGGCGGCAGATTCTCGAGCAGCTGCTGTCCTCCTAGAACCAAACCGCGGCGTCGCCGCTCGAAAAAGCTACGAGCATCTAGGGCGCGCACGTCAACGATCCGCGCCTACGACGGGGAGCCGATCCCGCCGAGCGGGGCTCCGAACCAGTCCTCGATCATGTGGCGCGCGATCGACGCCCGTCCGGGAAGCTCGACCTCTCCGGCCTCGACGGCGCGCGCGAGCTCAGCCCGCGTGAACCAACGCGCCGAAGCGACCTCCTCGTGGTCCACGCGGGCGTCGGTCGTACGGGCATGAGCGCGGAAACCGAGCATGATGGACGCGGGAAACGGCCACGGCTGGGAACCCAGATAGCGGATCTGGTCGAGCTCGATGCCCACCTCCTCCATCGCCTCGCGGGCAACCGCGTGCTCGAGGCTCTCGCCCGCCTCCACGAACCCCGCGGAAACCGAGAAGAACCGCGGTCGCCACGCGGTGTTGTTCTGCAGGAGGATCCGGTCGTCATCATCCACGATCGCCGTGATGACCGCCGGCTCGATGCGCGGAAAGAGCAGCCGGTCGGGGTCGGCAGGGTTGGAGCAGGTCTGAGCCCAACCAGCGAGCGCGGGCCGCGCGGGCGCGCCGCACGCCGGGCAGAACCGCTGGCCGGCATGCCACATGCTCACCGCCACCGCGCTCGTGGCGAGCCCGGCGTCGAGCTGGGTGGCGCTCGGCGCAAAGGAGCGCAGCTCGACCCAATCGAAGCGCCGGCGCACCGTGCCGAGCGCAGGAACGCCAGCGGCTTCGAACTCGGCGTCGGCACCGCGATGGCTCGCGGGCGGCACATCCGTGGCGCGCGTGATGTCGAGAGCGAGGTAGGGAACCTCAGGTTCCGCAGCGCGGTCGATGCCGAGGTAGATGGCAAGGCAGCCCTCAAGTGCCGAGATCGAACGTGCTTCGGCAAGCTCGATGAGGGCAAGCGGGACCTCGCCTGCGGGCGCCTTGGCATCCGGCCGGGGAGCAGCGGGGTCTTCCGTGCAGTCCAGCGCCTCCGGAGCCAAGCCGTGCGCGCGGCGCGGCACCGCCACGAGCCCGCCATCGACCAGCATCACGCGCGTGCGGGCATCTGCGAGCAACCGGTCTATGAGACCGTCCTCGCCGCGGCGCTCGACATCGAGGTCGACCACCGTCTGCGCAAGGGCGAGCCGGTCCTGGAACCCATTGCCGCAAGCCGGCCTGCCTGTTGCATCCATCTCCATCGCGCTGCTCCTCTCAATCCTCTCCCCTATACCCAGCGAACCTCGAGGCAAGACCGCTGCCGGAGCTACCGGTGATTCGAAGGGTCATCCATGCAAGATCCGATGCTCCTCGACCACGGCGAGCGAAAGCTCGTCGAGCTCGACCCCCGCATCGGCAAGGTCGTCATCAAGGAGGGCGGCGCTGGGGACCCTTCCCGAGCCCGCGATCTCGATTCTCAAAGCATCGTTCTCGAACTCGAGGCGGGACACGCGGTAGTTGGACCCATCCACCCAAGCAGCGACGGTATCCTGCACCCTCCGAAGCTGGTCGTTCCTGTGGATCACCCCCATGCTCGAAGCTCCGAGCAGCAGCACGACCACGACCGAGGCAAGCGCCACCGCGAGGTACCACGTCTCGCGGGCCTTGCCCTCCATGACCGAGAACTCGCGGGTGCCGAGGCCAGCCAGCAAAAACACCGCCGCCCCGGCGATCTGGATGGCTACGTAGTTGGTGATGAACAGCAGCAGCGCCCCGAGCGCCGAGCCCGGGACGCCCTCGTAGAACGCAGCACCCACCACGCACAGCGGGGGCACGATGGAAGCCGAGATCGCGATGCCCGGAACCGCGTCGGGGATGTCGCGGCGCAGGGAGGCCAGGGCCGCCATGAACCCGGCGGCAAGGGCGATGATCAGATCGACCAGCCGCGGAGAGGTGCGCGCGAGCACCTGCGAGTTGGTGCTCAGGTCAACATCGACCGGAATGATGGCGGTGACCCCGATCGAGACAACGAACACGACCGCCATGCCGACCAGCGTGAGCCCGAAGGTCGCGATCGTCCGCCGGGGCCTACCGATCGCAGCCGCAAGCGCGGTGCCAAGCATGGGAGACATGAGCGGAGCCACCAGCATGGCGCCGATAATGGTCGTCGCGGAATCCGCCGCGATGCCCGCCGTCGCGATCACCGTGGCGATGACAAGCCTCAAGAAGAATGACGAATACTGGCGCAGCGGCTCATCGATCGTAACGAACCCGGAGCGCTCAGCGCTGGCGACCATGGACGGATCGAGCTCTCCACCGAGCAGCACCTTGCGCAACCATGCCATAGCACAAACCCCCGTTCCCCAAAAGCGGCGCAAAGCCCTTCCAGCGCTTGCGCGGCCGCAACAGCATGCCCGCAGCGCCGAGATGTGCGCCTAGCAGCCGAACAGCACGGCCGCCTTCGCCATCTTCTCCGCGATGCGCACGCCGAAGGGGCACCGGGGCTCGCAGGCATGGCAGGCGATGCACCCCGACGCCGTGGCACCGAGCGCCCGGTAGTGCTCGAGCAGCGAATCCGGCACCTCGTCGTACATGGTGGCAAGGTCGTAGAACTTGTTGACGCTCGCGATATCGATCCCCTTGGGGCACGGAGCGCAGTGGCCGCAGTAGGTGCACTGACCCACGTAGGCATGGCGCGGCGCCCCCGCGAGCACCCGCGCGTAGTCGCGCTCCTCGGCGCTCGCGGTCTCGTACGCCACAGCTTCGGCGACGTGCTCCGGTGCGGAGAACCCCACCATCACGCTCGCCACAGCCGGACGCGTGAGGTCGTACTCCAGGCACTGCGCAGGCGTGAGCGCCACGCCAAAGGGCGAGGTCGCCGCATCGAAGAGCCTGCCGCCCATATACCCCTTCATGACCGTGATGCCCGTCCCGGTCTCCTCGCAGAGCGCATAGAGTTCAGCGCGCTCGGGCGTCATCCCGTCGATCGCCGCGGCGACACCCGCCTCGCCGAAGTAATCGTCGAGGTTGTCGGTCGCAGGCATCATGTCGAACGCCGGGTTGACCGAGAAGAGGATCATCTCGATCTCGGGATGCTGGGCCGCGCGCTTCGCCACGACGGGGTTGTGCGTCGAGAGGCCGATGTGGCGCACGGCACCCGACGCATGGAGCTCGCGCAGGTACCCCAGGAAAGGACTGTCGGCCATAAGCTCGTCGAACTCTTCCGGCTTGTCCACGTAATGGATCATGCCGATGTCCATGTAGTCGGTATGGAAGCGCTCGAGCAGGTCCTCGAAAGCAGGCTTTACCTGAGCGAGGTCGCGCGTGCGTACATACTGGCCATCCTGCCAGGTGGAGCCCAGGTGCCCCTGGATGATCCAGCGCTCGCGCTCGCCCTCGATCGCGTCACCCAGGTTCGACCGCCTCGTGGGGTCGGGCATCCAGCAATCGATGATGTTGATACCCGCCTCGCGCGCGGCGCTCACGATAACGCGCGCCTCCTCAGGCGTCCCGTCGACCCATTCGCCTCCGAACCCGATCTCGCTTACCTGTAGTCCGGTCTTTCCCAGCTCACGATAGCGCATGGCCCTCTCCCCTCATTTGCCTACTCGTTCAGGATAACCCTTTAGGCGGGGAACCGCTCCCCTTCCGTACCGTCACGGAGCGGCTCGGCACCTTTGATGAACACCATGAGGCTATCGAACATGGGATATGCAGCAGCGATACCCTGGTAACTGGCAACTTGGATTGTGGACTTGCCCCCGGAGTGCACGCCTCGCCGCTAGAACTCCACGTTGCCGAACTCCGAGAGCTTGAGCTCCGGGTTGTGCTCGATCGCCCAATCCACGTTCCAGGGGCTCGTGAAGAGCAGGAGCTTGCCGCCGCGCATGTCCTCGACGCGCAGGGTGTCGCGCGTGAGGTTGAGCTTCGCCACATCCACCTCGCCCGGCTCGTTGGCGATCCAGCGGATGTCCGTGTAGCCCAAGGGCTGCCTGCGCACGCCCACGTGGTACTCGCTCTTGAGCCGCTGCTCGAGCACGTCGAACTGCAGCTCGCCCACCACGCCCACGATGACGCTCTCCATGCCGGCGCCGAGCTCGCGGAAGATCTGGATGGCGCCCTCTTGGGCGAGCTCCTCCATACCCTTCACGAACTGCTTGCGCTTCATGGTGTCGACCTGCGTCACGCGGGCGAAATGCTCGGGCGCGAACGTAGGGATGCCAGCGAACTGCACCCGCTTCTTGGGCGCGCAGAGCGTGTCGCCGATGGAGAAGATGCCCGGGTCGAACAGTCCCACGATGTCGCCGGCATACGCCTCATCCACGGTTGCACGGTCGTCCGCCATCATGGCGGTGCCCGTCGCGAGCTTGATCTTGCGGCCGCCCTGCATATGATAGGCGTCCATGCCGCGCTCGAACCTGCCCGAGCAGATGCGCAAGAAGGCGATGCGGTCGCGATGGTTCTTGTCCATGTTGGCCTGAATCTTGAAGACGAAGCCCGAGAAGTCGTCCGTGGGCTCGACCTCCTCGCCGGTGAGCGCGTCCGCATGCGGTCCCGGCGCCGGCGCGAATTCCAAGAAGTCCTGCAAGAACGGCTCGACGCCGAAGTTGGTGAGCGCGCTGCCGAAGTACACGGGCGAGAGCTTGCCCGACCGCACGGCGGCCAGGTCGAACTCGTCCGCCGCACCGTCCAGCAGCTCGATGTCGTCCATGAGGGCGCGATGGTTCTCCGCGCCGATGAGCTCGTCGAGCGCCGGATCCCCGAGCTCGGCCTCGATCTCGGCGACCTTCTTCGCGGCGTTGGCGCGCCCGTCGCCCTCGAAGGCGATCACGCGGCGATGCGCGCGGTCGAAGACGCCGCGGAAGTTGCGCCCCGAACCGATCGGCCACATCATGGGGCACGTGCCGATGCCGAGCACGTTCTCGATCTCCTCCATGAGCTCGAAGGGATCGCGGATCTCGCGGTCGAGCTTGTTCACGAAGGTGAAGATCGGGATGCCGCGCAGGGCGCACACGCGGAAGAGCTTCACGGTCTGCGCCTCGACGCCCTTGGCGCCGTCGATGACCATGACGGCGGCGTCGGCAGCCATGAGGGTGCGGTAGGTGTCCTCGGAGAAGTCCTGGTGACCGGGGGTGTCCAGGATGTTCACGCAGCAGCCGTCGTAGGTGAACTGCAACACCGACGAGGTGACGGAGATGCCGCGCTGCTTCTCGATATCCATCCAGTCTGAGACCGCATGCTTGGAGCTGGCCTTGCCCTTCACGGAGCCGGCGCTTTGGATGGTGCCGGTATAGAGCAGGAGCTTCTCGGTAAGCGTGGTCTTGCCCGCGTCCGGGTGAGAGATGATGGCGAACGTGCGGCGCGATGAGATCTCGTCGGCGAGACTCGACATGGTGTACCCCCTATCTGAACCCGAGGTATTGTAGCGGAAACGCTCAGGATCTCCTGCCAGATAGTGGTAAGAACAGCACTACGCGACCGAAACGCCGCAACTGGGCGCGCTAGACGCGCACCACGCTCCCGGTGGCGAGATAGCGCACCCGGTCGCCGAGCATATCCCTCAGGCGCGCGAACGCCTCCATGCCCGTGCAATGGAACGTGTAGTAGGTAGCGCCCCGGCGCGCGAGCTCCCGGCCGAGGGACTCGACCGCACTCGCCTCCTCCCGGTCACCCAAGCTCGGGCTCATGAGGTGAAAGCCCGCGAAGACGACATCGAGCGGGGCGCCGGCGAGCTCCTCGGCGCGATCCATGATGTTCAGGATGCCAGCATGCGAGCAGCCGGAAACAAGGACGCGCTTGCCTCCCTCGTTAACGAGCAGGCTCTGCTCGTGCGCGAAATCGTCGGGCATCAAAACCGTCTCGCCCGCCGGCCCCTCGGCCACACGGAACAGGTGCGCGTTCGATAACGGCGCGGGATGGGAGGCGCGTTCGACCGAGAAGAGCTCGGCACTCTGTCCGAGCACCGTATGCTCCGCCGTTCGCACGACGCGCGGATGATTCGCCAGAACGGGATCGAGCGAGATGCTGTGGTTGCGCTCGAACGTACCGGAGCGATGCTCCATAAACGCACCTTCGCGCACGTAGATGGGCGCATGCGACCCTTGCGTCGCCTCAAGGTACGCACCGAGGCCGCCGCCGTGGTCCGCATGCCCATGCGAGATGACGACCGCATCGACGTCCGCGATATCGACGGCGAGGGCGCGTGCGTTGGCAAGCAGGGTCGCATCGGGCCCCACGTCAAAGAGGATTCGCTGGTCAGCGGTCTCGACGAGCAGGCTCAACCCGTGGCAGGCGGCAAGCCTGCTCGACGGCGTCGCGTTCTCCACCAGCACCGTAATCTTCATGTCTCCCCTTAAGCCGCCGCCATCCCATCTTCCGACTGGACCAGGCGGGCTTCCGCGCCCGTGCATGGCAGTCCATCCATCATAGCCGCTCCTCGACCATGGTCTCTCCGTCCATCATAGCCGCCGCGCCAGCTAGCCGCCCGTGCGCTCGCGACGTTCAATGAACATGTGGAACCGTTCGCCGATACCTCGCCGCGAGCCGGCTACTAACAGGGAATACGCAACTAGGTTGCAAGTGCCAACGATTATGAAAGGATCGATCACCATGAGCTATGCAATCATCACGGGCGGCTCTCGCGGCATCGGCGAGGCCATGGTCAAGAAGCTTGCCGAGATGGGCTACGATGTCGTCGCGAACTACCGCTCCGACAGCTCCAAGGAGCTCACCGAGAACCTCCTTGCCCAGATCAAGGATGAGTACGGTGTCGACGGCCTCGCCGTCCAAGCGGATGTGTCCAAGTACGAGGATTGCGAGAAACTCGTCGTCGCCGCGGTCGAGAAGTTCGGCGAGAAGATCGATGTCCTCGTTAACAACGCAGGCATCACCAACAATTGCCCCTTCTGCGATCTTCCGCAAGAGAAGTACATGGCGGTGCTCGAAACCAACCTCATCAGCGCCTTCCACATGTGCCACTTCGTCGTGCCCTACATGGTGAAGGCCGGAGGCGGCTGCGTGGTCTCCACTTCCTCGATCGGCGGCCTCATGGGCGTCGCCAACCAGGCGGACTACTGCGCATCGAAGTCCGGACTCATCGGCATGACGCGCGCGCTCGCCATGGAATTCGGCAAGCAGAACATTCGCTTCAACTGCATCTGCCCCGGCATGATCTGGACCGACATGCTTCGCGGCGTGAATCAGGACGAGGTCCAGGCGCTGGCACAGTCCATCCCGCAGGGCAAGATCGGCGACGTCGAGGATATCGCCGGTGCTTTGGAGTTCCTTGTCAAGAACCAGTACATGACCGGCCAGTACGTCTCCCCCAACGGCGGCATCTACATGCCGTAGCGCACGGTGGCACATCGGGTCGAGGCGCGATAAAGGGGCGCCGTCCATCCCGGGCGGCACCCCTTGTTCGATTTTGTTTAGGGCCGCCTCGTCCTGAACGGCCCCTCACCTCCACAAGACGTCCCATCCTAGCGAGCCATCATGCCCGGATGCCGAAACCAGTCGCGCACCCGCCGCCCGCCTGCACCCCTCCGCCTACTCGAAGCGGCTGATGAACCCCTCGACGGCGGCCAGGCACTCATCTGGGTGCGTGAGGTTCGCCAGATGCGGCGCACCTTGGATCAGCGTCCACTCGCAACCGGGGATGCGGTCGACCATCTCCTTGATGGTGTAGGGCGTGCCCTCGTCATCCGTGCCGGAAAGCGCCATGCATGGCACGCGGATGCTGCCGAGCTCGTCGCGGATGTCCCAGTCCTTGAGCTTGCCCGTGCACACGAACTCACTCGCACCCTGCATGACCATGTAGCACTCGCCCGTGCCCTCGTTGGAGTCGATCATGATCTGCGGTAAGTCCCTGCCATAGCAGCCGGTCACATGACGCTTGTAGTACTCGTCCGCCGCCGCTGCCGCCGCAGGAGCCTCGTAGTCGCCCGTGCGCTCGGCCTCTTCCAGCGCATCCTGCATCTCTTGGGGAAGGAACTTGATGAGGCGCTTCGCCTCCGAGAGCCAGGTGTCAATGAAAACCGGCGAGCTGTTGATCACGAACGAGTTAACGCCCGCGTCATCGCGCATCATGCAGAGCATGCCGAGCATCCCGCCCCATGAGTTGCCGAACAGGTGAATGTCATCAAGACCGAGCGCCTCGCGCACGGCATAGAACTCGTTCACCCACAAATCGCAGGTGTAGAAATCATCCTCTTGGTGCGGTATCGCGCTCTTGCCGCAGCCGATCTGGTCGTAGAACACCACCGTGCGACCGTAGCGATCCGCGATGTCCGCGTACGTAAGCAGGCAGTTATGGCACGCACCGGGACCGCCGTGCAACATGAGCAGGGGCTTCTTGCCTGGCTGGGGATCATCGGGAGCGTAGGTCTTGCAGTAGGTCTTGAATCCTGCGTAGTCAACATAGGTCTCGGTGACGCGCGCCATGACGGCTCCTTCCTCGCGCGGACAGATACGCACAAGATACCCTGAAGCCTTGCCAGCCGACGTGCGCGACCATATGAAACCGGCGAACGGCAGGCCGCCCTGTTGCAGCTGCGCGCGATGGAGCCGTTGCGCCGTCCTAAGCAGCGGGATCGGTCCGGCGCGTTTTGATCCCGAAGCAAAAGTACAGGATGTGGAAGACCCACATGCAGGTGAGCACGATCTGGCCCACGCGCACCTGATGCATCATGACGAACCCGATGGACATGAGGATGGTCACAGTGACCATGATGCGAATCTTCGTCGCCCAGTCCATGCCACGTCCGGCAACGAAGCTCTCGAGATTCTTCTTATAGAGTGCAGTCCCCGTAAACCAGGCATGAAGCCGCTCCGAGCTCTTAGCAAAGCAAAACGCCGCGAGCATGAGAAAGGGAAACGCCGGCAGGAGCGGAACCACAGCACCGACCGCACCCATCGCGAGCCCAACGCAGCCCAAGGCGATGAGCAGCACCTTCTTTACGTTCATGACAAACTCCCCTTCCTGAGTCGCCGCTGCTCGGCACGGGTTTCCACAACATGGCGGATTGCCGCCACAGGATGATGAAAGATCATTCGCGGCCCGGAAAAGCGCATGACCTCGCGAATGCGCTCGCGCATCTCGGGCTTGTAGCAGTGCACGCGGCAGTTCGAGCAGAACGTCTTCCCCTCCATAAAGGGGCACTTCTCGCTTCTCGCGCGAGCATAGGCTTCGAGCTCCGCGCACGCCGGGCAGAGCCCGTCCGCACGGCATCCATGGTTCTTCCGGCAAAAGAGCTCGATCATCTCGGAGACCATTCGCTTCTCGCGTTCACGCTTGGCTGCCACCGCAGCGCTGTCAGGTTTCCTAGCCATCAGCTCACCCTTCCGGCGTCGACGGAAATCACCGTATCCGCCGCGCGCATGGTCGAGGAGCGATGCGACACCAGAAGCACCGTGCGGCCCGCGCGCTCACGGACGAGCGAACGCAGGATCACCGCCTCATTCAGGCTGTCGAGGTTGCTCGTAGGCTCGTCCAGCAACATGAACGGCGCGTCGTGCAGAAAGGCGCGCGCGAGCCCTATGCGCTGGCGCTCGCCACCCGAAAGCGAGTCGCCCAGCTCGCCCACGGGCGTGTCGTAGCCTTGGGGCAGACTCATGATGAAGTCGTGAACCGATGCCTTGCGGCAAGCGCTCTCGATCTCCTCATCTGCTGCATCGAGCTTGGCGATGCGGAGGTTCGCGCGGATGCTGTCGTGGAACAGATGGGTGTCCTGCGTGACAAACGACTCCATTTCGCGCAGGTCGCACGTATTGACTTCGCGCACGTCGCGGCCAGAGATCTCTACGGCTCCCGCGTCGACGTCCCAAAACCGCATAAGAAGCTTGAGCAGCGTTGATTTGCCGCTGCCGCTCTTGCCGGTGATGCCCACGATAGAGCCCTCCGGCGCATCGAGCGAGACTCCGTGGAGCACCTCGTCGCCCGCGTAGGAGAACGTGACATCGCGCACGGCGGCACCGGAAAAAGACGTTGGCGCGCGCCCGGAGACCTCATCGGTGACAGGTCGCTCGTCGAGGATATCCAGCACGCGGTTGCCGGCTGCGAACGTCCCCTGGAGCGTGCTGCCCAGGTTGGCGAGGGCAACAGCTGGCCCGAACGACCCCATCAGGGCGACGACCGCGATGAGCGCCCCCGCGAAATTTGCAGCCCCCGTTGCGCACAGATTGACTGAGAGTAGGAGCATGCCCGCATCGAGAGCAAGGATGATACCGTTTGTCACGGCGGTGCTCAGGCCTGCGGAGCGCTTCAGATCACCATCGTCCTCAGCAAGGGCGTCCGTACGCCCGAGCATCTGGGCGAGCCGCCTCTCGCCGGCTCCGTACTGCAAGATCTCATCGAGGCCACGCAGGCTGTCGAGCACAAACGAGGCGAGCTCACCAGACTTCGTACGAAACGCAAGGCCCCGGTCTCCGCTGGCACGAGACGTAACCCACGGGAGCACCACGCCTACGACCAGATAGGACGCCGCAGCATACGCGCCGAGCACCGGGCTGAGCGATCCGATAAACGCCACCAGAATGCAGCAGAACAACAACGCGATCGCTGCGGGCGAGACGGTGTGGGCGTAGAACACCTCGAGCAACTCGATGTCCGAAGTGATGACCGAGATGAGATCTCCCTTGCCGCGCCCTTCCAGCTTCGCCGGGGCGAGGCGACGGAGCGCTTGGAACACGCGGTCACGGATGAGCGCGAGCAGCTTGAACGCGATGTAATGGTTTGACGCCTGCTCGCCGTAGCGCAGGACGCCGCGCAGAACCGCGCACACGGCCATCGCCACCACGACCCCTGCAAGCGCAACGTCGCACAGCCCCAGGACGGAAAGAACTCCATATGCTCCGAGAACTGTTATCGCGGTTGCCGCCAGGTTGCCGGCAAGACCCATCGCGATCGCAAGCACCATGTAGCCTGCAAGCGGGCGCACGAGCCCCACGAGCCGCGCCATCACCTTGATACCGCTGCGCCTCATGCCGCCACCTCCGCGTCTGCGCCAAATTCCTCCAGCTCGCGTTGGGCGCGCCAGAGCTTAGCGTACGCGCCTTCGCGCTCGAGCAGCTCGCCATGCGTTCCCGCCTCCCGCACGATTCCGCCATCGAGCACGTAGATGCGGCCGGCATCTTCGACGTTGGCAAGGCGGTGCGAGACGATCAGCACGGTCCGCTTGGCTGCAAGGTCCCGGATGACATCCATGATCGCCTCTTCACTCTCGACATCCACATTCGAAGCCGCCTCATCGAAGATGTAGACCGGCGTGTCATGCAAAAGAGCCCGTGCGATGGCCAAGCGCTGCCGCTGCCCGCCGGATAGGTTCGCCGACTGCTCGAGAACGAGCGTATCGAGCCCCTGCTCGGAGCGAAGGAAGCCCGCAAGCCGAGTGCGCTCGAGCGCATCCCACAGCTCGTCATCCGTAGCGTCGGGCTTGGCGACGAGGAGGTTCTCGCGTACGGTGCCCTGGAAGAGGCGGCTCTGGTGCCCCACGTAGGTCAGATGGCTCATAAGCTCGCTCGTCGAAATGTCGGAAAGCTCGACGCCGCCCACCCGAACCGATCCCGTGTAGCCGCGGTTCCTCCCCATGAGGACGCCCGCGAGTGTCGACTTGCCGCAACCCGACTCACCCACGAGAGCCGTAAGCGTTCCCTGGGAGGCCTTGAGGTAGACACCTTCGAGCGCCTGACGCCGGGCGTCTTCTCCCACAGGATACGAGAATCCCAGGTCGCGACAGCAAATATCAGCGTGGGCAGGAAACGCCTCTGCGCCCGATGCGGGCTCTTCGAGATCGAGTAGGCGGAAGATCTTGCCGCTTGCAGCCATACCGTTCATGGCTATATGGAAAAACGACCCCAGCTGCCGCATGGGGATGAAATAATCCGCCGCCAGAAGCATCACCGCAAGGCAGCCTCCGAACCCCACGGCACCCGCCTGGAATTGGAAGAGCGCCACCGCGATGCCCGCGGCGGCGCCGCCGTAGGCAACCAGGTCCATGATGGTGATGGAGTTCAGTTGCATGGTGAGCACCCTCATGGTGATGCGGCGGAAGGCCTCGGCCTGCTCGGTCATCTCACGCTGCTTGAACTCGTCGGCACGATAGATCTTGAGCGTGGTGAGCCCCTGAAGATTCTCGAGGAACGTGTCACCGAGCTCGGTGTATTGCCCCCAGTACTTGGAAAGAAGCCTCTTTGCCCAGGTTTGCACCGCTGCGATGGCAACGGGAATAAGCGGTACGCAGGCGAGAAGAACCGCCGCCGCCGGGAGATTGATGGTGGCTAGAACGGCGAACAGCGTAAGTGGGGCGAGCATGGCGTAGAAGAACTGCGGCAGATACTGACCGAAGTAGGTCTCAAGCTGATCCACCCCCTCGACGGTTACCTGCACGACCTCCGAGGTTTTGACCTGCTCGCGGTAGGACGGACCCAAACGCAGCAGCTTGGCGTAGATGAGTTCGCGGAGCGTTCGCTTAACCGAGCGAGCAGCTAGATAGGCATGGCGCGCAGCAGCGACCGTGCATGCCACGCGCACCGCGATCGCACCCGCAGCCAAGCCGGCAGTCGCTACGATGTCATAAGAATCGACAGCACCGAGATATAGCTGATCGAGCATGCGACAAAACGCAAGGATCAAGACGATATTCGCTACGAGCGAGCACCATTGCGCCCCAACATCGAACGCGATATGGCGCTTGCTCTGGGGAACAAGCCCCACGAGCCTTCGATCGATCATCATATTCGGCGGTCCTCCCGTCTGCTCGAGCGTCCGGCCTCGCCATCTGCCAGGACATCCGGCACGTTGCTACCCCAGCGCTCGATGCCGCGCCCCTTCAGGGACTCGGCCCTCCCCAAACAAGTATGAAATGGTAAACTAATCCAGGACAAAATTAGAGTATGGTAACTTAGCTCAAGCAAACTTCAAACTCCTACGCACCGCCGCTCCACACCGCGAAGAGTCGCGCATGCCAAGCCCAAAGAGCAGGACGCGAAAGACAACGCGAACGGGTACAAGAAGCCGAGAGCGATGCCGCACGTTACGCCGTTGCGCGCGCTGCATCGCCCTAGCCAGCCGTCGACCCCTTAGGAGCACGCCCATGACCGCACTTGACCGCATCCGCGTGATCACGCACAGCGCCATCCGCATCGAGAGCGAAGACGGCATCGTCGTCTACGCCGACCCGTTCAATCTCACGGATGCCGAGACAGCGCACGATGCGGACCTCATCCTTGTCACGCACGGACACTTCGACCACCTCTCGCCCGAGGACATAGCCCGCGTGGCGAACGCCGACACCGCGCTCGTGGCACCGGCATCGCTCGCCGACGAGGTTGCCGAACTCGGCATGGCGCAGGCGCACCTCATGCGGGAGGGCGAGCATCTCGAGCTTGCAGGAATCGGCATCGAGGCGGTCGCCGCCTACAACGTGGAACCCGAGCGGCTCGGTTTCCATCCATCGTCGAACAACTGGCTCGGATACGTTCTCACCATCGATGGAGAGCGCCTCTACATCGCCGGCGACACGGACCGCAACCCCGATAACGCGCAGGTCCGCTGCGACGTGGCGCTCGTGCCCATTGGAGGGACGTACACCATGGACGCCGTGCAGGCGGCGGAGTTCGTGAACGAGATCCGGCCGAAGACGGCGATCCCCACGCATTACGGCAGCGTCGCTGGATCAGCCGCCGACTATGCGACGTTCGCAGCCGCCGTCGATCCTGGTATCCAGGTTGTGAAGCGGATGGAACGACTATGAGGTACGGAAAGGCCGAGACCCTCGCGCTCCTCGACGCGGAGGGGATCCCCTATGACCTCGCCGAGCACGAAGCCGTCTTCACCGTCGAGGAGGCTCATGCCGCAGGCGTGCCCTTCACGGAATACGGCGACAAGAACCTGTTCTTGCGGGATAACAAGAAGCGCTCGTACTATCTCGTATGCATGCACGACCAGAAGCGGCGCTCGATCAAGGAGATCCAGCTGGCGGTGGGTTCCGCCCGTCGGCTGTCCTTCGCCTCGGAGCGCGACCTCGCCGCGAAGCTCGGCGTGATACCCGGGGCCGTCACGCCGCTCGCCGCACTCAACGACACCGAACACGTGGTCCAGGTGTTCATCGACCAATCGTTCATCGATCTCGGGCGCATCGCCGTACATCCCTGCGATAACACGGCGACCGTGCTCCTGCGCACGGACGACCTCATAGCGCTCCTGCAAGACTGGGGTTCGCGCGTGCAGGTGGTGGATTTCTGAGCGCCGGCACGCCCGCGCCCTAGATGCACGGGCCACCATCCCAAAACCGCCCTAAGCAAGCTCCGAAGACGGCGAAGCGCCTTACGCATCCGCAAAAACAGCAGCTTATACAGACGCTCCAGCAGGTAAACGCCCCCATGAATACCGTTACGAGCAGAGCGGAAACCTTGCTCGCATCGAGCAGGCGGAAGGTCAGTCGATGCGCGACCTTCCCGCCGACAAGCGTCTCCAAAACGATCACCGCGAACATGAGCGGAACCATATCCGCAAAGGGCTCGAGAAGATGGCCCATCTCGAGGCCGCCCGCAAGAAGAGCCTGGTTGTAAACTTCCATCCCGTACACCATGGCGAAGGCCATGAGAACGGAAAAGATGGCGCGCTGACGAAAGCTGTTGGGCATGGAGAGCCCCCTCGTTGCGCCCAGCCTCATCGAACGCGAGAACGCGCCGCGGGAGGCAACTGGACTTATGCCTCCCACAGCGCGTTGCGTGAGCTATGGTACCACCCAGGCAGGCTCCTCTGAGCAGATCTCCACAGGCGCGCTAGGGCCCGGCCTGCGGCGAGAAATCTTGAGACGACGCTATCGGGCGGCTGCCTACAGGACGCGGTCGGCGTCTGTGATCGGGCGGACCACCTTAGCGGGAGCACCCATCGCAACGACACCTTCCGGCACGTCTTTCGTGACGACGCTGCCCGCGCCGACGACGCTCCCGCGCCCGATCGTAACCCCGGGCATGACCTTGACGTCGCCGCCGATCCAGCAATCGTCCTCGATCGTGATGGGCAGAGCTCGCTCGATCCCCTGATTCCGCTCTCGGGCGACCAGCGGGTGCTGGGCGGTATACGCACCGAAGTTCGGCCCGATGAACACATGCCTTCCGATGGTGATGGGGGCACCGTCCATCAAGTACGCTCCGTGGTTCACAAACGACCCATCGCCAATCGATACGTTGCACCCATAATCGACCTGCAACGGCGCAAGCACCTCGACGCCTTCGCCCATCGAACCGATGAGCGCGCGCAGCAGCTCTTCGCACCGCGCCGCATCCGCCGGATCCGTCTGATTGAACGCGAACGCGATGCTGCACGCGCGGCGACGCGCGCCCACGAGCTCCTCATCGTTGTTCGCGTCGTACCATAGGCCCCGTTCGAGCTTCTCGCGCTCAGTCATCAGCGCGGCCCCCTCCCGTAACTTGAACGCTAATGGTGGCAGGCTTGCTCCTCACCCATAGCGGGCAGCTCGCCGGCTGCCGCCATGCGGGCGACGTCGCCCACACCGGGCGTCTGCCCCTCGAAGAGCACGGTGATGCCCGCCTGGGCGAACCCTGCCATAGGGCGCATGCCCATGCCCGCGGCGACGATGGCGTCGATACCGGCATCGGCAAGAAGGCTCACCGGACGCATGCAGCCGCCCTCCTCATGGGGCGGATTGTCGATGATGTCGACGGCGGTCACCTCACCGTCCTCGATGGTGACGACCGTGAAGCAATCGCAGTGGCCGAAGTGGCCGGAACGCTCGCAGTCCAACCCGCCCTTGCCCACGGTGGGGATAGCGATTCTCATGACCGAACTCCTCTCGCGCGGGCGAGCCGCGCATCGAATGACAGCGCTCCGATGATACTCCCAAACGGGTCTCACGAGGAAACGGACGCCCGAGCCCGCAGCGTGGCGCGCTCAGACCGGCTACGCATGCTCGCTTACCCAGCAGAAAAGTGCTGCGGGAACCCCCTTTGCCGTCTCGCGCACGATGAGGTAGAAGGACGCGCAGGCACGCTCGTCGTCGATGGGCACGACGACGCGTCCCGGAAGGGGCCCTTCCAGATACGGCGCATCCGTGGTGAACGTGCAATGCGGCGTCGAGCGCGCCAGCTGCGCGAAGACGATCCGGTCGCGTTGCTCGATGAACGTGGACGAGGGCAGACACCGATCGACGTACGCGCGCCAGAACCCTATGTCCTCAAGGATGAGGAAGGTGTTGCCATCCAGCTCCTCGAACGTCACCTTTCTCCGTGCGGCTAGGGGATGGTTGGGCGGAAGCGTGACGGACAGGCTCTCGCGCATGAGCCAGCACGAAGCGACGCCAGGGGGCGGCGTGTACGTACCATCTGCTGCGCCGACGACGATACCCAGATCCGCAGCACCCGATGCGACGGCGCGCTCGACCTCCTGCTGGCTGAGCGTATCGGATGTCAGGGTCTCCCCGGGAAAGCGCTCCACGGCAAGGCCCGTGAGCTTCCAGAGCGGCGCCGGCGCCACCGTGGCAACGCGCAAAGCATGCGCGCGCTCGGCAGCTGCGCCAACCGCTTCGCGCAGAAGCGCCTCGTCACGCAGGAGCTGCCGCGCCCACTCCACCGCCACAGCCCCGACCTCGTTCAGGCGGACGCGCCTGCCCTCGCGATCGAACAGGGGCGAGCCGAACTCAGCCTCGAGCCGTTGGATGGATCGGCTAAGCGCCGGCTGGGAGATATGAAGCTCGGCTGCGGCGGCGGACATGGTGCCCGTCCGCGCCACAGCATCGATCTGCCGGAGCTGCTCGAGTTCCATCCCGTTCCCACCCTCTTTCTCTTATGCGTCTAGCGCATCAATGACATCACATTTTGCATTTTATATCTCTAGTTCTTAGGTTGAAACTATGCATTGTAAGCAATTTGAGAGCGAAAGGAGCCTCTATGCAAACGGTAACGATGAACGATGGCAACCAGATTCCCGCTATGGGCTACGGCGTCTTCATGATGAGTTCCGACGAGGTGCGCGAGCACCTTCCGCAGGCGCTCGAGGCGGGCTACCGCCACATCGACACGGCCAACGCCTACTTCAACGAGGTGTCCGTGGGCGAGGTCATCCGCTCGTGCGGCATCCCGCGTGAGGAGCTCTTCGTCACCACGAAGCTCTTCCCGCAGAGCTATCCCTACGACCAGTGCAAGAAGGATATCGACGCCACGCTCGAGCGCCTCGGGCTCGACTATGTGGACCTGTTCCTCTTCCACCAGCCCTACGGCGAGTACGCTTCCGGCTGGAAGGCTATGGAGGAAGCCGTGGCAGAGGGCAAGGTGCGCTCCATCGGCCTCTCGAACTTCCCGGTCCACAAGATCGCCGAGATCATGGAGGTCGCCACGGTGAAGCCCGCCGTGCTCCAGGTCGAGATCAATCCCTATTGGAACCAGCACGCGCTCAAGGACGAGCTCGCCAAGATGGGCTTGGGCGACATCACGCTCGAGGGCTGGTACCCGCTCGGCCACGGCGACGAGGGCCTGCTCGCCGAGCCCGTCTTCACCGAGCTTGCCAGGAAGTACGGCAAGGCGCCGGCGCAGATCATCCTGCGTTGGAGCGTTCAGGAAGGCAACGTCGTCTTCCCCAAGACCTGAACCCCGAGCATATGCGCCAGAACAACGACATCTTCGATTTCGAGCTCACCTCCGATGAGATGGCACAGGTGAACGCCCTGCCTCAGCACGCCTACTACGATGTGCCCGAGGAGCCGCCGGCGTTCGCGCTCGCAACCAGCGACTACTCGAAGCAGGCGTAGAGGCGCACCTTGGGCTCGCCCGGGTATCCCCAGGGCGAGCCCTCGGCGTCGTCTGCGGAGTGCGCCCGGGGGATGCCCGGCAGACCCCCACAAGCATCACCCGCTCGAACAGACCCGCACCATGAAAGGAAGAGCGCAATGGAGTTTGTGAAGCTTAACAACGGTATCGAGATGCCCATGCTCGGCTACGGCGTGTTCCAGACGCCGCCCGACCAGACGGAAGCCTGCGTTTCCGAAGCGCTCGAGGTAGGCTACCGCCTCATCGACACCGCACAGGCCTATGGCAACGAGGAAGGCGTGGGCGCCGCGGTCGCGAAGAGCGGCATCCCGCGCGATGAGATCTTCATCACCAGCAAGGTCTGGGTCTCCAACATGAACTACGAGCGCGCGACGGCCTCGATCGATGAGAGCTTGAAGAAGCTCGGCACCGACCATATCGACCTCATGCTGCTCCATCAGATGATGGGCGACTACACAGGCGCCTACCGTGCGATGGAGGACGCCTACAAGGCCGGCAAGATCCGAGCCATCGGCGTCTCCAACTGCTACCCCGAGCGCCTGGTAGACCTCGCTCTGCTCGCCGAGGTGCCGCCTGCGGTGAACCAGATCGAGACGCATCCCTTCCGCCAGCAGCGCGAGGCTCATGAGAACATGGCCTCGCTCGGCGTCGTCCACGAGGCGTGGGCGCCCTTCGCCGAGGCCCAGAACGGCATCTTCGAGAACTCCGCGCTTAAGGCTATCGCGGAGAAACACGACAAGACTATAGGCCAGGTCATCCTGCGCGCCCTCATCCAGCAGGATGTCGTCGTGATCCCCAAGACCGTGCATCGCGAGCGCATGAAGGAGAACTTCAACGTGTTCGACTTCGAACTCGATACGGAGGACATGGCTGCCTTCGCTGGCATCGAGGATCCCGCGTTCCCGCGCATCTTCGACCACTTCGATGTGAGCACCGTGAAATGGATGCTCGGCGAACTCGTAAAGAAGACCCAGCTCGGTGGCGGTACCCTCTACTAGAGCAACCTAGGAGCGCCGCGCGCGTGCCGAAGAGGGCGCCCTACCCTCGCGCGCGGCGCTCCAGCACGAACGTGCGCGCAAGCGAGAGCGCGTGCGCTCCTCATTCCACCTCAAAAGCATATCAGCTATCATGTCCATCCAGGAGAGCTCCCCGGAGCGAGGCGCCCATCGCCCGGCCGCGATTTCCCGCTCGCGATACCGGCATGCCACGCTCGCGCGAGAACCACGCCAGCAAGAAGGCCTCGCTCGCGCGAGGACCACGGGAGGGATTCATGCCAAAGAACCGCGCATCGAACAGCATCCGAGAGGACCTGCGCCGCGCCGTACGCGACGACCGGCGCTCCTTCATCGTTTTCCTCGTGCTGCGCGCACTCGTGGTGATCACGCTCGTCAGATGCGTCTTCACCGGTCGCTTCGAGCACGTCTTGCTCTGCATCCTCGTGCTGTTCCTGCTGCTTCTACCCTCGTTCCTCGAGTCGAAGCTCAACATCGACCTGCCCGATACCCTCGAGTGCATCCTGCTGTTCTTCATCTTCGCGGCAGAGATTCTCGGTGAGATCGACTCCTTCTACCTCAAGATCCCGTTCTGGGACACCATCTTGCACACCACATGGGGCTTCATCTGCGCAGGGATCGGCTTCGCCCTCGTCGACATCTTGAACCGCGGACGCTCCGCGAGCATCCACCTCTCCCCCGCATACATGGCTATAGCGGCGGTTTGCTTCTCGATGACCGTCGGCGCTTGCTGGGAGATCTTCGAGTATTCGATGGATACCTTCATGGGATTCGACATGCAGAAGGACACGATCGTCCAAGGGTTCCACAGCGTCACGCTCGACCCGACGCAGCAAAACATCGCCGTTCCCGTCGAGGGCATCGAATCCACCGTCATCGAGCTCGCGGACGGAACCGCCGTGACGATCGAAGGCGGCTACCTCGACCTGGGAATCAACGACACCATGGCGGACCTCATCGTGAACCTTATCGGCGCGGTCGCCTTCTCTATCCTGGGGTTCACCTACATCAGGACACGCGACCGGCACTCGTTCGCCGCGCAGTTCATACCCATCGTTAAGGACGCGGGTCCTCATGAGGACCCGGGCCTTGCCGAGAAGGTGCAGCCTCGCGGGGAAGCGGACGCCCGGGAGTGATTCCCAAAACGTCGTTTCTGAGCAGACGGAAAGCGCAGGCGGCGAGCGGCACGCCCACGAACATGCCGGCGATGCCCCCGACGCCGCCACCCACGGTCACCGCGGCAAGCACCCAGATGCCCGGCAGCTGGATTGACGATCCCACCACATGCGGGTAGATCAGGTCGCCTTCAAGCTGCTGCAGAACCACGATGAAGATCAGGAAGACAAGTGCCTGGACCGGAGACTCCATGAGGATGAGGAAGGCGCCGATCGCGCCGCTGATGAACGCCCCCACCACCGGGATGAGCGCGGTAAACGCCGTGAGCGCGCCGATCATCATGGGATTGGGTAGCCTAAGGAGCACCATGCCGAGGGCACAGAGCACCCCGAGCACGACCGCCTCGGTGCACTGACCGACCAAGAACCGGTGGAAGCAATCGTCGGCGATGCCGAGCACATAGCGCACCAGCACCAACACCCGCTCGTTCGCATAGCGCTCCATGACCATGTTGAGCTGCCGCACAAGACGCGTCTTGTTGAGCAACACGAAGATCGCGAAGATGATGGCAAGGAAAAGCGTCGCCGTGCCCGAGACGACGCCGCGCACCACGCCGACCACCCCTCCCATGATGGTCGAGGCAACGCTTCCAGCAAGCGACTGCCAGTCGATGCCCTCAAGCGAGGCGGCGGCACCGTCCACCAGCTCAGGTGTGATGAGGCCGCTCTGCCCGAGCCAGTCCGCAAGGGCAGACGCCGCGACCGGAAGCTCCACGACAAGCAGACGCACGCATTCGACGAGCTGGGGCACCACGAGCCAGACAACCGCCACGATCACCGCCACGAATGTCAACCCGGCGAGAACCAAGCTCAAAGCAGGCCTGAACCGCGCAATCGCCCCCTGCGCGGAGCTTGGGAACAGATGGCGCTCATAGAAGCTCATGAGAATGTTGAGGGGGTAGGCAAGCACGAGCCCCAGCACGAGCGGGGCGAGCGTACCGGCGACGAGCGCCAAAAACCCGGAGATGCTCGGCCAGTAGTAGATGGCAAGGTACACCGCGAACGCGGCAACGGCCACCATCGCGATCGTGCGCACGCTCAGTTGGTTCATAGATTCCCCTCTTCCTGGTGCATGCTCATTTTGCCCGTCAGCATCACTGATACCCCGGTTCAGTGGTCATGCAATCGCTCGCGACCATAACAGCCCCTGACGTTCACCATGTCCGCGCACACCGCTGCAATCGCCGTGAAGCTGCCAAGCACCGCGGCGCCTACCCGTCGTCAGCCCTCCACCTCGCGCATCAAATCAGCGGGGTCGACGTCAAAGATGCGGGCGAGCTTGACGAGGTTCGTCGTAGACGGCTCGGATGCGCCCTGCTCCCACTTGCTTACCGCTTGGCGGCTTACGCCCACCTGCTGAGCAACGAACTCCTGCGTCATATGGCAGCGCTCGCGATGCGACCGCAAGACCTCGCCGAGCGAACGGCGCACCTTGACGGCCTCGGGGTCCTTGGCAGCACGCTCCTGGCGTATGAACCAGCGTATCGCGAGAACGCACACGATGACGACGAGGATCGGTGGAACCAGATTCAGTAGCATGGCGAGGATGACGACGAATTCAAATCCGGTTGGCGCCATATGCCCCTCCTCCCATTGGAGCTTTGCCCTCATGGTACCCGGGAAGCCCGGTTGCCCCCACCACCTATCGCGCAACAGGCGGTTGCACTTGGGTTGCGGGTGGTCGGCGCCGTTGGAACACCCGCATGCATCTGCTACCGTTAAGATGCCGGCTTCGCTCCCGGCAAGCCATACCGAACCATCACCTGGAGCAACCCATGACCGCCATCGATGCCGCCGCCATCCCCTCGATCGGGCCCGGCTTCCGCATACGCCCTATCCAGCCCGCCGATGACGATGCCATCGCCGCCATCGTCCGTTCGTGCCTCGCGGCACATGGCCTCGCCGTTCCCGGCACCGCCTACTTCGATCCCGAACTCGACCATCTGAGTGCCTACTATGGCGAGCGTCCGCACGAGCGCGCCTACTTCATCCTGGAGCGCCCCGACGGCAGCGTGGGCGGCGGTGCAGGGCTCTGCGCATTCCCGGGCGTCGACAGCTGCTGCGAGCTGCAGAAGATCTACCTCATGGATGACCTGCAGGGGCAGGGCTTGGGCCGCGTGCTGCTCGAAGCCGTGGAAGCTCGGGCGCGCGAGCTCGGCTACCGCCGCATCTATCTGGAAACGCATCACAACCTGGAAACGGCGCTCGGCTTCTATGGGCATCTCGGCTTCCAGCGTATCGAGCAGCCCGTTCCGACCGTTCACACCACCATGGATCGCTTCCTCATCAAGGAGCTCTAGCTGCAGGGAGCCTTCGAGCACTCAACCGAGCGCACCGGCCTCCTCTCCGCCGCAGCCACAGCCCCGGAGCTCTCCGCAAGCTCGTGTTCGTCGATCACGCGGCTCCGCACGAATCGCACGTGGGCGGTGCGCGACGACCGGGCGCGAAAACGCTATCGCTCTAGGTACGCGAGGAATGCATCTGCCTGGGCAGCGAGTGCGTTCCGATCCTCGGTGGATAGCGCGAGCACGTCCGTCTCGAACGCGGAGCGATCGAGCTTTACACCGACTTGCGGCTCCTGCATAAGGTTTGCGTTTACAGCCACCATGAGTTTGGAGAGCATGCCGCGCGAACCGGCACCTGCCGAACTACCCGCAGCGGAACTGAGCGCCACCTTCTTCCCAGCGATCGCCGCCGTCGAGCGGTCCCCGGCGACGACCGGACGGCTCAGCCAATCGATCAGGTTCTTGAGCGCACCCGGATAGCTGTAGTTGTATTCAGGACTGAAGATCCACAGGCCATCCGCCTGCATGATTGAACTGCGCACGCGCTCGACGGGTGCGGGTGCGGGAAATTCTATGTCTTGGTTCATGAACGGAAGGTCCGCGTAGGCGAGGAACTCGACCGTGGCGCGATCGCCCACCAAGCGAGAAGCCTCCTCGGCGAGCTGGCGATTGAACGACGCCTCTCGCAGAGACCCGACGATAAAGAGCAAGTGTTTCATGGTTTCCACCTCATTGGACGTTGCGGGGATATGGACGTTACAGGGGTAGCTGATGGCACGGGAATGGTTGACGGTACGGACCACGCGAGCTCCCGATTCTCCTGTCTATCTCAGGAAACCCTTCTTCTCGGCCATCTCGGCACTTTCCCATCGAAGCCGCTTGGTTATGTTCTACCCGACCAGACCGGTCGCAGACCCAAGACGATCCAAAGGCATGAAGCCCTCTAGAAAAGTGTCTATCTAGCAGCATCTCGAGACGGATCGTTTAGCCGAGATGCCCTCAGATGGCCAGAATCGGCCTTCAGAAGCTCGAAACTGTCCGATTATCAGGATCTCGGTTTATGGAGCACCAGAACCGGCCTGTCGAGATGCGCCTAGATAGCCGTTTTTGACTTAAAAATGGATGAGGCATTCTAGACGATCCGACAGGGCGGAAGCGCCGCATGAAGCGGGCGCTTGCGGGGGGATCACGCGAGATGGAAGCTGCCATCTCGAAGGAACTCGTCCTAATAAACTGAATCCCGGGATGAGCTCTATAGGTAGCCGCCCGGCGCGGACGCTCTGAATAGCCGCTTGGGATCAAGTGCCCTCAGAGAGCCTGGTATCTGATGTATCTCCCGCACGCGCGAACCGTCACCAGGTAATAGATTCCAAGTACGCAGAGCGCCATCGCCACAGTGGCGCTCATGAACACGACGACCCCCTCCACGCCGAACATGATCGAAAGCACACCGATGAGCAGGAATCCAAAGATGCAGTGGACGAGCGCAAGCGCCGCAGGCACGCCGAAGCAGACCCCGATCTCCGCGAGAAGCGACACTCGGAGCAGCTCTTCCGGAGTCCCGATCACCGCCAGCGCACGATAGCTTGCCTTGGCATCCACCGCCTTCGAGAGCTGCTGAAGCGCCAAGACCGCTGCCGCAGCGACCAGAAACGCCGCACCGTAGAAGATGCATGCATATGCGATGGGGAGCAGCACCTGGCCCGCGCCAGCAAACTCACCCGTCCGCAAGCCCACGCTGAACGCGAGCCCCGCCACCGTCATGCACATCGACGCCGCTAGCAGCACGCATTCCGCCGCCGCGGCCATGCAGCCCGTCTCGGCACGCGCCTCAAGTTGGCGGACCGTAAACGGGACAAGTCCCGTCCAATAGCGGTCCGCATGAGCGCGCAAGCGCCTGGGCAGGCTGGATGACACCACGCGTATGAGGAAGTACGACCCAAAAAGCGCAACGAAGCCCAAGGGGATGATGAAGACGATGAAGTAACCGGGGTTGAGCAGGCAAGTCCCCCACACGATCGCCAGCAGTAGCGCGGCGGCAACCTTCTGGGCGCGCAAAGCGCCTCCACGTGATAGCGGCCGGCGCTCCGGCACGGCAGCTAGCCGCACGAGATCGACAAGCGGCCGCTTCCAAATCCCCCGCACCGAAAGGACCGTGGCGAGCAAGCTGATCACGACAAATGAGCATACACACTGCCAAGCGGCTTGGCCGGAGACAACGAGCACCGGCGTCCAAGCGACACCGAACACAAATGCCGCTATGAGGGAAAACAGCGGAGAGAGCATCCATCCCAAGATGAGCCCGCACGCGAGCGACGCTGCGGCAGTCACCGCGATCTCTGCGATGAGCACCAGCGCTACCTGGTTTCTTGCCATGCCAAGCAATAGGTAGGTGCCGAACTCGCGCTTACGGCGCCGGAGCAGGAACATGTTGGCATATGCCAGCAAGAAGCAAAAGATAACATCGATGAAGATGGCGAACGCTTGGAGCACCCCGCCCGCTTTTGCAAAGGCTTCGCGCTGGTCCGGCGTGAGATCGAGCGCCAACAGATAGTCCGTTGACGCGAGAAACGAATACAGCAGACAAGCGGCAAACGCCAGCGTCATGAAATAGACCGAGAAGTCGCGCGCAGAACGGCGCACGTTGCCGTATGCCAGCTTGACGAGCATGAAGCCTCCCATGACCAGTCTTTATCTTCGAGCGGCACCGCAAATCCTGATGGAGCCGTTCGATACGCAGAGATTCTCACGCACGGGAAGCTTGCTTGCCATCGATTTTGCTTACCGGCAGCTAACATCTTCGTAAGGTAAAGCGTTGCAGCATCTTGGCTTGCGCTGCGCTATCCCGTCTCCTCGATGCTCCGAATGCTGGGTATCGTCCACGTAGCCAAGGCGAGCACGAGCATTGCCGCGCCTGCGCCAACGAACCACGCCGGCGCACCCACCGCATCCGCAAAGAGCGAGGATGCCACGAGCCCCAAGGGCATGGCCCACGACATGATCGCGCCGTACAAGCCGAACACGCGCCCCAGGTACTCAGGCGGAACCTTTTCCTGCATGAGCGCGGTCTGCGGACCAGAGTAGAACGGCGAGCTCACTCCCATGAGGAAACTCGCCACCAGGAAGAGCACGAATCCCCCCTCGCCGAGAAGTCCCGCCGCGAGCGTTGCCGCACCGTACAGCGCCGTCGCAGCAACGACCGTGAGCGCACGGTTCTTGAAGCCTCCCCACAATGCCAGAAGAGCGGATCCAGCAATCATCCCCACCGAAAAGACGATCTCGGCCGTCGCCGCATCGCCGGTGGTACCACCAAAATGGTCGAGCGTCATGATGGGAAAGAGCGCCGAGATGGGCGAGAACACGAGCGTGAAGGCAAATCCGCACCACAGAAGCGCAAATAGGCCTCGGTAGGTGCGCAGCACACGGTAGCCAGCCACCGTCTCGGAAACGAGGGCGCGCGCCTGCGCGGCAAGTCCAAGACCCTTCGCGCGCGAGGCACCATCCGCTACGGTCGGCTCCGCGTCCGGCAGATCCCCCGCCATCCCGGCGCCGCCCACGTCGAGCCGTGCCGCCAGCACCGCCGCCGTGGCGACGAGCGCGCCAGCCACATCGAGCGCGATCATCGCCGTAAGCCCCCAGAGCGGATAGATCACCGCCGCGATTGCCGTGCCCAAGATATAGCCGCCGGACTGAACCGCCTGCGTCGCCCCCGCCAGGCGCGTGAGGTGCTCAGACGGCGCAACGAGCGGTGTGAGCGCCTGGAAAGCCGGCGTATGGAACGCGCTGCCGATCGCCCGCGCAAAGAGCGCCGCCATGATCAGCCACACCGGAAGCTCGCCCGCGAACGAAGCCGCTGCAACCACGGCGCTTACCGCCGCGATGAAGAGGTCGGCGCCCACAAGTGTGCGCTTGAGCGGAAGACGGTCGACAACGGTCCCTGCGAACGTGCCGAAGAGCGCGAGCGGCAAGAACCCCGCGAGCGACGCCAGCGAAAGCATGCTCGCCGAGTTCGTGGAAATCGTGATGTGCCATACGAAACCCATCTGCAGAATGGAGCTTGTAAGCACGGAGACGAGCTCGCCGCCCCATACGCATGCCAGCTTGAGCTGCCAGGAATCTCGATCCACCGCCAGCTCCCCCTTCCATCAACGCAGCTCATTAGTTCCATCGAGATCGACCGCCGTCTTAGGCGCGCCGTCGACCGCGACTCAAACGGGTAGGTTCAATCTACCAGAACGGAGACGTAGCCCACCGCTCGGGCAACGCTTTGGCAAGGACTGCTCGGCCCATTCCATTGCGGGCTCTCGATTGTCATCCCCTTCGCTACGAGCTCCTTGCGCCCCCACTGTTAACTCCCTACGCCTCCACTGTTACCATCCTGTTTGAAGGTATCCTGTTTGGAAGACCGTCCCGTCTGGACTTCCAGCATGCCCTCCGTTCCAGATCCACTTGATGCAGGCTATGTCGAAAGAGGAGCCCATGAAAGCAAACCTTGCCATCGCCGCGATGCTCGCAGCCGCCATCACCTTCCCGCTTTCGGGTTGCTTTGGGCTACCCAGCATGGAGGAGATTTCGACCCAAGCGAGCGATCTCGCCTCACAAGCTGAAGATGTAGCCTCTCAAGCGCAAGAGCTTGCCGACACGCTTTCAAATGTCGAATGGGGAAAGGTCTCCCGTCTCGTCATCAAGGATGCCGAAACCGGAGAGGTCGTTCGCGAGCTGACTGACCAAGCGGACATCGAGCGCGCCTTTAGCCCGCTCTCCGGGATAAGCGGCCTCGCAGCCGAGCCGGACGGGAGCCCCGAATACACCTTCGAACTGTGGCAGCCCGAGACTCAAAGGCTCGGTCAGAGCGCCGACGACCTAAACGAAATCATGGTGCTCGAGGTCACCATCTACGAAGGGTCGCCGGTCGTGATGATCGAGGTAAGCCCCGTAGGCCTAAGCCTCCACCTATCATCTCAATCCGCTGCCGACGCGCTGCGAGCCCTAGCGGAGTGAAGTTGCGAAGGGCTGCCGCGCGCGCTTCTCTTGCCTACGCGGTGCAGCCCTTGCAGGGATGACCGCGACAAGATGACGGTGCCAGCTGGTCCGTGATGCGTGATCCCTGGTTCCGGGATAAAACTGAAGCCCCAAAGATGCCCGTAGCGCTCATCGTGAAAACGTCCATCGAGACGGACCTCGACGATGGCCCGTTTTTCGAGATGCGGCAAAATGGACAGAATCTCGTTTTATTGACGCCGAAATGGCTTTTTGAGCGCATCTCGATGATGCACCCCGGTAGCACGATGCATCGAGATGCACTTTTTTAGCCATTTTCCTGAATTGCCAAAGTGCGGTCCTCTTCCCGCCAGCACAAATGATGGGCACGCAGCGCGCTCGAGCACCCCGTGGTCGAACGCGTCGCCCATGAGGGCCTTCGATGGCGCCCCCATCGGCACCATCTCCCTCTCCGATCTTCCTCAAGCTACCAGCATCGGCTCAATCAAGCGAGCACCCGCAGTCGAATCGTGCACAGAGGGATAGACGGAGCAGGTACGATCATCCTACACGGCCTCGGCGAGGGCGCGCACGAGCTTCTTCTTCGAATCGCGCACCATAAGCTCGCCATCAACCTTCACGTATACCCTGCCCTTGAGCTCGGGATGCTTCTTGGCGCAAACGCCGAAGCAACCCGTCTTGCGGTGCTTTTTATCGACTACCCCTTTGAGGTCCTTCGGCGCGATACCCGAGCATTTCTTGCAGATCCTTACCTGGCAGGACACAGCGGCTCCTCTTATCGATCCCTAAATGTTGGCGAGACTATCTCATATTAGTTAGCTATATGCAACTACTGCAGAAGAAAAACTTCCCAAGATCCGACACCTCGTTAGCGCTTCGTTAGAGACCGACCGCATCCTTGGAATCGTACGCAGTCGGGCGAAGGAGAGCGGCACGCTACCCCGCACTCATCGCCTGAACCATTTGCAACGAGAAAGGATGTGCCATGGACTGCATGCTCGAGACGCACGGGCTCACCAAGCGCTTCGGCCGGGGCGAGAGCGCCCAGACCGCGGTGGCGGACGTGAACCTGCATGTGGAGCGCGGGCGCGTGTACGGCCTTCTGGGCCCCAACGGTGCCGGCAAGTCGACCACGCTCAAGATGATCTGTGGGATGCTCCGCCCCAGCTCGGGGGAGATCCGCTTCGACGGACACCCATGGGAGCGCCGCGACCTCTACGCCATCGGCTCGCTCATCGAGGAGGCACCGCTCTACCCCAACCTCACCGCGCGCGAGAACCTACGCGTGCGCACCACGATGCTGGGCCTGCCCGAACGCCGCATCGACGAGGTGCTCGAGACCGTGGGGCTCGCCGACACCGGCCGCAAGCGCGCCGGGCGCTTCTCCATGGGCATGAAGCAGCGGCTGGGTCTGGCGCTCGCACTCGTGGCCGAGCCGGAGCTCCTAGTGCTGGACGAGCCCACCAACGGCCTGGACCCGCTCGGCATCGAGGAACTGCGCGACCTCATCCGCAGCTTCGCGGCGCAAGGCATCACGGTCCTCGTGTCGAGCCACATCCTCCACGAGGTCCAACTTATGGCAGATCGCATTGGCATCATCACCGCTGGCAGGCTTGCCTACGAGGACGAGCTGCGCCCCGGCGAGGACCTGGAGCAGCTCTTCATGGACGTGTGCGTGAGGGGGCGAGTGGCATGATGCGGATGAGAAGCTCGGCTGGAGCGGTGTCTGCGCAGGCCGCCGCCGTTTCGCCCGCGTCCGGCATCCATAAAGGGCGCACCGCCGCTCAGCATGCCTCGTTGTGGCAGACGCTCCGAGCCGAGGCGCGCAAGTTCAAACACGCGGCGCCCCTGCGCCTCGCAATCATCATGGCACTGCCGTTCCCGCTTATGGCCCTCGTTGTGCGCTTTCACGGCGAGGTGAGCTTCTCGCCGTGGAACTACTGGTACGTGCTCCTCATGCCCGTGGCAATCGCGCTGGTCACGGGATGCGTCGCCAACGCCGACGCGCGGATGCGGAACCGCTCGCTCCTGGGCCTGGGCGTGCCGCTCGGACAAGCGTGGTGGGCGAAGGCGCTCTGGTGCCTGGCGCTCTCGGCGCTGTCGAACCTCGTGGTGCTTGCGATCTACACGCTGGCGCTCGGGCTGAGCAGAGGCCTGTCTGGCGCGGCGCTGTTCACCATGGCGTGTGCCGCCGCTGCCACCACCATCACGAGCGCATGGATGATTCCTGCCGGGCTCTTCCTCACCACACGAGCTGGACTCCTCGCAGGCATCTTCCTGCCGCTCGCCGTGCAGCTCGTGGGCGGATTCGCCTGGAGCGCCGTCCCCGTGCCGCAGCTCTTCCCTCCGTCGGCCACCGTGGTCATCCCCACGGCCTTCATCCCCGTGCTGCCGAGCGGCGAGCCCTTCACTGCTGATATGACACTGGGCGGCGCGCTCGCAGCGGACGGCATGCTCACCTGGGCGGGCATTGCCGTGGGAGCAGCAGCCTTCGTGGTACTTACGGCACTTTCCGCCGCGTGGTTCGCACGGTCCGAGGAGGTGCGCTGATGAGCACCGCTCTGGCCCGCATAGACCGCTCCGTGCATGGCGCTACCAGGATGACGCCGGTGCCCCGCATGACCCTCCCCTGCGCCCTGCAATCCGAAGCCGCACGCTTCGTTCGGTCGCCGCTCGCGCTGGTACACCTTATCTGTGCATTCACCGGCGGCATCGCATGCGGGGCATACTTCGCCTACGCACCCTGGGATCCCGCGTTCGGTGCGGATGCCTACGTCCAGCTCCTCGGCGCGCTTATGCCGCTCATGGCAAGCATCGTCTGCGGACTCAATGTTGACGAGGAGCGCCGCGCCGGGCGGCTCGCCAACCTTACGGGCGCCCCGTCTCGGGCGGCAGCGATTACCGCCAAGGCCATCGTACTTTGGCTCGCGGGCGCGATCGCCCTGCTGCTCGCGGTCGGCATTTTCGCCGGCGCGCTCGCGCTGGCGGGTAGGCTCGCGCTCGGGCTCGACACCCTCATGTTCTCCGTCGCGGGACTCGCACTTGGAAGTACCCCGCTCTATCTGCTCTTCCTCGCCGTCGCGCTGCGCACGGGGCGCAACGCCGCCATCGGCGTGGGTGCTGCGGGCCTCGGCATCGGCCTCTTCTCGGTCGGCGGCCTCGCCCACGGCCTCATGACCGGCGAGCTCACGGCAGCGACCGGCGGCGTCCTCGGACTCATCCCCTTCGCCTGGCCCGCACGGCTTGGATCGCTCGCCGTTGAAGCAGGCATCGCGCAGATGACGGGTACCGTCCGGGTCGCCGCGGTTACCTCGCTCGCTTTGGGTCTCACTATCGCCGCCGCAACCCTCGCCGCGGCGGGGTTTGTCGCTCTCATCGCATGGTTCAACCGGTTTGAAGGAGACAGAGATGATGCCTAGCGTCGTCCGCGCTCGCGCCGCCGTGCTGCTGCTCCCCACACTGCTCGCCTGCACTCTGCTCACTGGCTGCAACGGCTGGGGCGTGGCGATCTCCTCGGTCTTCGACCGGCTCTTCATGCCCGAGGAGACCGTTTGGGCGCACGCGCCTAAGCCGGAGTCCTACACCGAGACCTACACCGACGCCACCGGCACCGGGACCAACTATGTCTACCGCGTCCAAGGCGCCACCGCCGACGGTACACCTGCCGAGATAACCATCATCTGGTACGGCCGCAAAGCTCCCGGCGACGGGTGGCTTGAAATCGAAGCCCACGGGCGCACTGGCGACCACTACCGGAGCGTCGACGCCAGTGATGTCCCCGATGCTGTCATGGACGTGCTAGAGGAGAACCCCTAGTCTGCGGGAGGAAGTCGCATCGTTAGCGAATCGTTAGAATGTTGGCGCACAATGAAGGCAGCTACCGGCGAGCGGTAACGGGGACAGCAGCTGAAAGGGGCTGAGATGGCGCGCATCGTGGCGATCGACGACGAGCAGGCGATTCTCGACGTGCTCGGGCGCATCCTCAAGCGCGACGGGCACGACATGCTCGGTCTGACCGATCCCGCTCGCGCGCTCGAGCTCGACCTCGCCCGCGTGGACCTCATCCTCTGCGACGTGATGATGCCCGACATCGACGGCTTCGAGCTGGTGCGCGAGCTGCGGCCGCGCTTCGACGGGCCCATCGTCTTCCTCACTGCCAAGGTGGCGGAGGAGGATGCCGTGACCGGCTACGGCCTGGGCGCGGACGACTACGTGCGCAAGCCCTTCGGTGCCTCCGAGCTGCGCGCGAAGGTCGCCGCCCACCTGCGGCGCGAGCATCGTGAACGCACGCATGCCCTCGCCTTCGGCCCGCTCCGGCTCGACCTCGGTGCGCGGCAAATCTCCGTGGACGGCGCGCCCGTCGCCCTCACGCCCACCGAATACGAGATTTGCGAACTTCTGGCCCGCCGCCCGGGCCAGGTGCTCAGCCGCGCGCAGATTCGCGAGGCGCTCTTTGGCTGGGAGCGTGAAGCGGATGATGCGGCCATCTCCATGCACGTGAGCCGTGCGCGCAAGCAGCTCGCCGCAGCGGGCGCCGACCCCATCGCGACCGTGTGGGGAATGGGGTACAAATGGCAGCTCTAGACCGCGGGCGGCGCACCTGGTGCATACCCCTCTCCTTTGTCATCGCGCGCTACTTCTTCTACGTGCTAGCAGCGCTTTTGGGGGTATGGCTCGCCACCTTCACGGCGTTCAGCATGGCGCTCAACGCAGGTATCGCCTATCCCGCCAACTACGGCGCCGCATATGCCAGCGAGACCGTCGCCGCCGTGCAGGCCGCGGGCACGGTGAGCGAGGAGGAGATCCCTTCCGCATACCGATACGCACACGTGAGCAGCTCTGACGAGCCGCTCGCCACCGACCTCTCCGACGAGGGAGTTCGCCGCGCCCTCGAAGCAACCGCGGAACAGCGCGCCGAGGGTGCGGGCGAGCCCCAGGTCTTCGGCCTCGGCGGCACCACATACGCCGTCGGCGAGCTCCCAGATGGCTCGTTCTGCATTCTCACCAGCACCTACCTGCCCGAATACACCTCACGCGAGCTGCGCGACAGCCTCCCCAACCCTCAGAACCTCATGATCGCGCTCGGCGGTGCGGGAAGCGTCCTCGCGGTCGCGCTTATCGCCCGGCGCGCATCGTCCGTCCTCGTGCGGAAGATGCAGCCTCTGACAGAGGCTGCGGAGCGCATTGGACGCGAAGAGCTCGACTTCAACGTGGGAGAGAGCAACGTGCGGCAGATCAACGACGTGCTGGCGGCGATGGAGCGCATGCGCGGCTCGCTCGCGGATTCGCTTGAAGCGCGCTGGCGTGCGGAGCGGGCGCAGCGCGACCAGGTGGCGGCGCTCGCGCATGATCTCAAGACCCCGCTGACCGTGGTCCGCGCCAACGCCGAGTACGCGGCCGACGAAGCACGCGAGCTGGACGCGGACGATGCCGGTGCGCTCGCGGACATCGCCGCTGCGGCGCAAGACGCCGCCGACGGGTGCAAGCAGGTCGACCGCTACGTGCAGCTGCTTATCGAGGCGTCGCGCGGGGAAGCGCCCGATGGAGCCAAGCGCCAAGTTGCGGCTACCGTCCTTGCTGAATCAATCACGCAGGCCGTCACCCCCTTGGCGCGCGCGGCAGGCATCTCGCTCGACGTCGAACAGGACGGGGCGCTTGCGGACGCTCGCACCATCGTCGATGCAGAAGCGGTCGAGCGTGCCGTGGCCAACGTTGCCGCCAACGCCATCGACCACGCACGGGAACAAGCATGCGTCGCATTTACCATCGAAGCGGGAAGCCCAGACCCTGCGTCCCGCTCCCTTGTCATCACAGTGGACGACGATGGCCCGGGCTTCTCGCCCGCCGCACTCGAACACGGCTGCGAACGCTTTTTCCGCGACGAGGCATCCCGCACGGGAGCTGCATCCGGCGCGCACTACGGCATCGGCCTCTTCACCGCGGCGGAAACCGCCTGCGACCACGGCGGCAGCCTCGAGCTTTCGAACCGCGTCAGCGCCGATGGCTCCCCCGCCGGCGCCCGTGTAGTAGTCCGCCTGCCGCTCGCATAGCGCAGAGCCTCCCACCGCCAGGTTGCAGGCCGAGTGCCGGAGAATGCTTGAAGCCCCAAACAACGCGGCGCTCCTTCGATGGAAAGGACGGCGGGGATGACCCTAGCTCGTCTCCGCGATCTCGCGCTGCATCCGCTTCGTCAGCTTGGAAAACACGAGTCGATAGCTCATGTCACACAGGTCGAGGGCGAGCTCCTCCGAAGGACCGCCGGGCATGCCCGCCTGGTCCACGTCCACCGAGACCCACGTGCGGCCGTCTGAGTAATAACCGGGCAGCACGGCGTCCGGGAACTCGGCACGCAGCTCGCGGATACGGTCAGGGTCGCACTTGAGCGAGAGCAGATGCCTTCCCGCATACGGCAGCTTAGCATCCGGTGCCGCAACGAACTCGCAGGCAAACTGCTTGCCGCCCACCCAGTAGACCATCCATCCCCACGACTCGTGAAGCGCCTTCGTGGCACCCGGGTGCGAGAGCAGGCGTTTATCTATGAGCGAAACGTCCATCTACCTATCCAGTGCGTGCAGCGCCATTACTGTTCGTCGCCGTAAAACCCCTGGCTGCTCATGGCCGACCAAGAGAGATACATCTCACGATAATTCTCTTTGATGAAGCGCTGGATGATGCGGACCTCACGTTCGGATAACGACCCACGATGCTGCAGAACGGATTCACCGTCGCTTTTCACGAAAAACTTTGCCGATCCGCCTTCGGTCAGCTTTGAATCGCTCGCGTGGACGTGCATGCATTCAACGATGCAATGTGCGGTGAAGTACAAATAATAGCCGCACACTTTGAAATCGAAATACTTCGGCATGGCTATGCCGCCAGAAAATCGCGGTTGCGGCGGAAATAATCGTTCACTATGGAGAGCTCTATGTCATCCATGCTCGTCTCAAGAACCTCTCCCGTGCTAGAAAGGACGGCAGCACGAGAGGGAGAGCCAAGGTTGAGCACGCGAATACAGCCTTCGCTCACGCTGAACGCATAGCCGTTCACGATGATATCCTCAGCATCCGCCACCGCTTTGAGCTCGGCTTCACTCATAGCTCACCACGACCTTCTTTATCGGGGCTAAGAACCGGTCCGCGTCGAAGTACAGGTTGGTCAAAATGGGAACGAGATCGATGTATTCCTCGACCGGTGCGTCGATTCCCCTATACTCTGCATCCACGACGAGATAGCCGTTATCCCATTCCTTTATCGAGAGATAACGGCGCAAGGTACGAGGGGTTCGAAAACGGATGGAATGCCCCCCGAACGAGAAGATTGAATAAGGACCTTCGCTACTCAGGCGAGCACATCCTGACGCATCGTTCACCGTGGCACCTCCTCACCTCGCCTCCTAGTATACCCACGATGAACCTGAGTTCCCTACGCATCCTCGCGCCAGCGCTTGAGCGTGGGAAGCACGGCACCGAGGAGCGAGGCGCTCTCGTCCACCGTCCAGCCCATCGCCTCCGCCATCCGCGGCGCGCAGTCCTCGATCATGTCCTCCATGGTCGTCTCGTAGGTGTAGGCACCATCGTCGTAGCACCAGCGGCAGAAGTCCTCGGTTTCGGCGCCGTCGGCCTCATGGCCGTGCTGGCCGGAAGCGGTGAACATCATGCCGCAGCTCTGGCAGTAGTGCTCCGGCATCTCCAGAAGTTCGGTCACGGGCACGTCGAGCTCGCGCGCGATGAGCTTGGTCATGTCGATGCCTGGCGTCGTCTCGCCCGTCTCCCAGCGACTCACCGCCTGGCGCGTGATGAAGAGCTTCTTCGCCAGGTCTTCCTGGGTGATCCCGCGCTCGCGGCGCAAACGGGGCAGTACATCCTTGATGGCCATGGGGTCCTCCTGACCTCGCGGTTCTCGATGACCCCATTATCAGGCGCGTATGCGCCCTGCAGCAAGCAACAGCTTGTTGCGGAGATGTTTACAGCCCGCCCCAGCAAGGCCGCAGCCGAGCGGGCGCGTTATGGTGTTGCCATATCGACGGAGAGGGGTCTTATGCGCCGACAGGTTATCGCTCTCACACTTATCGCTGCTACGGCGTTGCCGCTCTCTGGATGCCTTAGCATGTTTGGTAACCACCTTTCCGAAAGCTCTTCCGACGACACTGCAGCAGAAACGGCAAACTCTGCTGACCAAGCAGCCCAAATGGCCGACACGCTCGCAAGCACCGATTGGTCCAAAACGAGCAAACTCGTTGTGAGAAACGCTGAAACCGGTGAAGAAATTGCCCTCATCACCGACCAAGCCCTCATCGAAGACGCTGTCTCCGGGCTGAGCGATATCAATAGCGTTGCGGCCGAACCTGATGCCAGTCCAGAGTACGTCGTTGAAGTCTGGCAGCCAGAAACGATCAGATTCGGCGAAACCGAGCCCTCGGGCGATACCTGCGTCCTCGAGCTCACCACCTACCAGGACTCTGATGTTGTCGGTTTATCCGTCTCGCTGCTCGACATTTCGCTTTACATGCACGCACCGACCACCGCCGAGGAGCTGCGCACGCTGGCGCAATAGCGCGATCGTCCAGAGATGTGACAGTTTCCCCGGAGGAAACTGTCACGCGTTCGCCCGAAGGGGCTCGAAGTCTTCCTCGATTTCTATCGCATCGAGCGGCTCCCAGTGGCCGTGTAGGAAGTGTTCACAGTCCGCCTCATGCACGACATGCGACAGGGCTTCCAGCTTGGCGAGGTCGAGCACCGGAGCGTTCGGCGCATCGTAATCCGCGCAGGCGGCATCGCCCATGAAGAGCACGCGATCCTCAAGCACGTGCACGAACACGGAATCCGGCGTATGAGGGGCCTCGACGCGGATGAGGGAGATCGTCGCGCCTCCAAGGTCGATGGTCAGCGTGCTCGGGAACTCTATGGTGGCAAGTACGACTTCGGGGTCAGAACCAGCAGGATACTCGAGCGCAAAGCCCTTGGTGTCCTCGCGCATCGCATCCCAGTGAGCAGGACCAGCGGCCGCCTTTGCGCGCTCCTCGCGTAGCAGGCGATTCGTCTCCGCGCACGCGATGGTGGCCCCGTGCACCGAGCCCATGCCAAGCGTATGATCCCAATGCCAGTGCGTGATCGCCGTCATGTCGGGCAGGGGCAAGCCCGCGCGCTCCAGCTCCTGGTAGAAGCACGCGATGTGCGCCGGGCTCGCACCCGCATCGACTGCCAGGGCGTACCGGCTTCCCCGCACGTACCCAAGCACCGGGCGGTCGGTCGGTTCGTCATGCGGCAGGTACCAAACATGTTCGGTGAGCTGTTGCAGCATCATCAACTTTCGCTCCATTTCGTTTCCTCGTTCGCGTTGCGCTAGATGCACAAAATGTGACAGCTTCCTCCGGGGAACGCGTCACGCGCGGCGTAGCGTGCGCCAGCAGGCGATAAACGCAGCAGCAACCCACAGCATGGACACCGCGGCCACTGCTGCAGGGCTCGCGCCCACGTAAACACCCATCTCGGCAAGGGGTTCGACGGGAATCAGACCCGCCCGCATGGCGTGCATGCACAACGCCGCGATCGATCCTCCCGGGAACGTCCAGCACGGCAACCCGAGCGAGGTGAGCATGCCCGCCACAAACGGAGGCAGCATCACAGCGGCGCCCCAGGAGCCAGCGCGTTGCTGGTCAACCACGCGCGCGGCAAGCGCCGCGCACGCCAGCGCCATGAACGCCGTCGTAGGGACCGCGAGCGCTGCCACCAAGAGCGCGCCTCGCATCCCTAAGCCCATCGAAAGCGCGAGCGCGCACATCAGAACCTCGGCAAGCGCAAAACCGGCGAGCGCCTTCGCGGCCACACGGCAACGGCGCGCCACGCCCACGCGCGCAAGTGTCTCCCCCATGCCATATTCATGCTCCTCGGCAAAAGCCACGAGCATCCCGATCGCTGTGGGAACGCCAACGGCGAGCGACCCTATGGCAGCGCAGGTGAACCACGGCCAGAACTGCAGCACGCTGTCGAAGAGCCAGCCCATGACCACCACGAGCACGCAGCACACGAGCACGGAAGGATTCCTCAGCATGGTCTCTACGTCGTGCAGCAGCACGATGCGAAACAGCCGCAGGGAGCTTGCCGCCGTCTGCCCGGTCGTACCGTGCTCTCGACCCACTGCCATCGCCTACTTCCAGCCCAACGTGGCACGCATCTCCTCCGCGCGGCCCTTCGCGAGCGGAATCGAGGTGTGCGCGGCATCCGAAAGTGTGAGGTTGAACGAGTTGCGCGTATAGCGCTCCACGCGCGCGACCCTCTGCGCGTTCACGATATAGGACCTATGGCAGCGGAAGAACCCGAAATGCGAAAGTTCCTCCTCAAGCTCGTCCAGCGTGGACGGCGTCTGGTAGAGCTCGCCGCGCACGGATACGAAGTTCTGGCGGTTGAGGCTTTCCACGAAGTCGATCTCGCGCGGGTCGAAGAACAGCGTCGACGCGCCGGACTTCGCCTGGATCTTGCAGATGCGCACCTCGTCGCCCGCGAAGACGGGTTCGTCCGCACCAGCCTCATCGGTCTGCGCCGGGAAGAAGCGCCCTTCATCCTCCCACCAAGCCTCGCCAGGCATGAGGAGCGCTTCGCGAAGGGGCTCGCACACGGTGACGAACACCGTGCCGCGCTCCGACTCGGTGCCCATCCAGGCGAGCGCGGCGTACCGCGCCTCGACGCCCAGCTCCGCAAGCGGGCGCTCGCAAAAGACGACCTCGGGCTCGAAGAGCGTCAGGCGCGCCAGGTTCATGAGAGCGCGCTGCTCGGGCGAGAGTTTCTCAATCCTGGTGCGCGCAACCGCTTTGAGGCCGAAGTGCGCGATGGCCTCCTCCGCCGTGATGGAACCCCCGGCGAGCGCCGAGAAGAACCTGAGGTACGAGCGGACGGTGTCGCGGCTGAATCCGCGATCGCCCTCCACGTAGTACGCCACGCGCGCCTTACCATACACGCTGCGCACCGCCTCGAGCGCGCGACGGCCAGCCTCGCGCCCGCATTCGATATGGACGCTCCTGCCGCGTGCGGCGGCGATCAGCTCCTCGATGCTGTTGAAATCGGTCGCAGGCATGGCGAACCTCCGGGTGCCTGTCGCGCGGCGTACAAGCCAGTCCATCACAACGCCCCCGATTATACCGAGCGGAAGCCGTGCGCAGGGAGCGCACCCGGCAGTCTCCTGTGCCCGCGGTGCTCCTGTCGTACCCCCATATGCTCCTTTCGTACCAACCGGTGCTCCAAGCAGGCAAAACCCCTGGAATACGGGATCGCAGACCGCCATAGTCGGAATCGCACCGCACGACGATGCGAACAGGCTCCGGCGAACCACCGGAGCGCGCCAACCGAAAGGAGCACACCATGCCCGCATCCATCGACAGCATCCTCAACGCCCTTGCCCCCGACTTCGCGATCACCACCGGCCAGCTCGCAGCGCTCGTGCTCGTCCTAGCCGTGAGCGTGGTGCTCCTCGCCTACGGCCTGGGCCGCCAGACAGCCAAGCTCGATCGCCGCATCAAGACGCTCGAAGCGGCGCTCTCCGCCGTCGAGACCTCCCACCAGTAAGGACAGGCGATGATGAACATTCTCACCATGGAAGGCGTCTGCCTTTCCTTCGCCCGCAAGCACCGCGACGAAGAGCGGAAGCAGGTGCTCAGCAACCTGACCTTCGCCGTCCGCCGCGGCGAGGCCTTTGGCTTCCTCGGCCCGTCCGGCGCCGGGAAGACGACCACCATCAAGCTGCTCACGCGCCAGCTCGCCAAAGACGCCGGGCGCATCCAGCTCTTCGGGCGCCCCATCGAAAACGCCGCTCCAGCCGATTACGAGCGCATCGGCATCCTCTCGGACACGAGCGCCCTCTACGAGCGCATGTCCATCGAGGACAACCTGCGCTTCTACGCAAACATTCGCGGCGTGTCGCCAAGCGGCATCCCGCGCCTGCTCGAGCGCATGGGGCTCGAGCGCGACCGCAAGACCCTCATCAAGACCTGCTCCAAGGGCATGCGCCAGCGCGCCGCTTTGCTTGCCGCGCTCATCCACTCGCCCGAGCTCGTGTTTCTGGACGAACCCACGAGCGGCCTGGACCCCGTCGCCCGCACCGAGGTGCACCGGATGCTCGCAGAGCTCCGCAGCGCCGGCACCACCATATTCATCACCACGCACGACATGGCGGAAGCGGAAGAGGTATGCGACCGCGTGGGAATCCTGAACGAGGGCAGCCTCGTGGCGTGCGATGAACCGGATGCCCTCAAGCTGCGCTTCGCACGCAACCGCGTGTCGGTCCGCACGCGCACGCGCGGTACCATAGAGACCACCAAAGACGCCGCCGGCGCGCCCGTGCTTGCCGAGCTGCTCGAAGCGGGCGAATGCCTCTCCATCCATTCTGATGAGCCGAACCTCGAGGAAGTCTTCCTCGAGCTGACGGGAAGGGAACTCTAAGATGAACGCCGGAATGCGCAAGGTCGGGATCCTCTGCATGAAGGACCTGGTCGATATGCTCAAGAACCCCAGCATGCTCTGCTGCCTGCTGTTTCCCATCGGATTCAGCGTGCTGTTCCGCTTCCTCACCGCCGACATGCGCACCGAGGCGCTCGCGCTCGCCGCAAGCGACGCCGCGCGCCAGCAGGTCATCGACACGATCAGCACGCTGCTTCTGGCATCGAGCCTCTGCATGACCATCGGCATGATCGTGAGCATGGCCGTCGTCTACGGCATAGCCGAGGAGAAAGAGAAGCACACGCTGCGCACGCTCATGCTTTCCAACGTGAGCGCCACGCAGATCGCGCTATCCCGCGCGCTCGTGACGCTCGGCGTTGTGCTCGTCGTTTCCGTTGCGTGCTACCTCGTCCTCGCTGGCGGAGACTTCGGGCTGCTGCCGGCATACCTCGCGCTCGGCCTGCTCGGCGCCGTGCCGCTCTTACTCGTCTCCCTCGTGCTGGGACTGGCTGCGCGCGACCAGATGACGGCCGGCCTCTATTCGATGCCCATCGTGCTCGTCGCGCTGGCGCCGGTGTTCGGCATGCAGAACGAGGCGATCGAGGGCGTGGTGCAGCTGGCGCCCACAGGCGGCATGTTCAGCCTGTTCGAGCTAGCGGTATCAGGCGAGCTGTTCACCGCGCAGGCGTTGGTACCGCTCGCGATCATCGTCGCGTGGACGGTAGGCGGCGCCGTCGTGTTCAGCATGCTCTACAAAAAGCTCGCACAGGATAACTAAGTGGCTATAGGGCGAAGGCGGGTTGTAGCGGGCTGCCTTCGCCCTGCCCTCCGCGCTCAGGTGTGACAGGTCCCCGAAGGAAACTGTCACGCTTGAGGGCCCGTTTCGCTACTCTTTATGTGCCACCACCAGGCACGCGGTTGTACCTATACGCCTCCAGTCAACATGCTGGAACCATGCACCCAGAATCAAGCGTAGCTCCGCCTCCGAATAGATTCGCACGTCCCCCTCGTGCGAGAAGGGCATCCATGCGTTCATGATCGAGCGCGCAGGCGCTGGCTGCCAGGTGTCGCCCATCACAAGGGTTCCGCCGCGGCGGAGCACGCGCCATATCTGGAACGCCGCGCGGTCGGGATCGGGGTAATGGTGAAACGAATCGTTGCATACCACCAGGTCGAAGGACTCGTCGCGGAAGGGTAAGCGCTCTGCGTCACCCTCGATGACCTCCGCTTTGGCGGCGAGGCGGATACGTGCCCGCTCGACCATCGCAGACGAGAGGTCGATGCCCGTGAGCCGGCAATCGGGCATCACGGCGAGCAGCTGCTCGGAAAGCGCACCGGTCCCGCAGCCCACGTCCAGCACGCGCGGGACGCGAACGCCCGCAAGCGAACGCTTCGCCTCCTCGAGGATATGCGGATAGAGCGCGCGAGCATGGCTTCCCCGCATGCCCTCGTCGTACGTTGCAGCCTGTTCAGTAAAGGCAGCCCGCGACCGAGCTTTGAGCTGCTCCGAAGCGGATGCGCCACCCCTATCCGCTCTCCCGTCTTTTCTCTCGCCCATCTTCCGTCCTTTCTGTTGAACATTGTTCAATAATGAAGTGCGAGAAAAGCCCGAGTTGCAACTCGGGCGAATCCCCTAGTTGGCCTTCTTGCCGGCGCTCCGGAACTCCTCGACCAAAGCCGAAACATAGCACCGCACCGTCTGGACCGCTCGCTCGTCCAGCTCATGTTCGCTAGACGCGAGCCCGATGCTCCCATAAACCAACATGCCCGCCAGCACCTCGGCGTCGGGCGCCGTGGCGCCGCGCGCAGCCGCATCTCGCTCGAGCGCCGCGATAAGGCTCGGTCGCACTGCCTCGCAGATACCCAACGAAAGCCGCTCGTGGAGCGCGCCGTGCTCATCGGCGTGGAAGTAATCTGCGTACGGAAACGCCCCTCCTCCGGCCCCCAGCTCCAAGGCGCTGTCGAGCTGCTCGTCAAGCGAGAGCGCACGGTTGTCAAACACCGCGCAGAGCTGCTCGGCGCATTGCCGCGCGTACTCCTCGATCGCCGCGTTAAACAGTGCCTGCTTGGAATCGAAGTAATGGTACGCGAGCCCCGACGCCACGCCCGCCTCGCGCGCGACCGCGCGGACCGAAACGTTGTCGTAGCCCTTCTCGGCAAACAGCCGCATGGCGCACGCCAGCAGCTCGCGCCGCCGTTCCTCGGGATCTTTTATTGTTCTAGCCATGCAAGCGCCTCCTCGTTCAACCCGCAGCGTACACCATAATTGAGCATTGGTCAATATATCTCTCTTCATTTGTAGGATCACTAGCTTCTAAAACATTTTTAGAAGCTATGGTCTATACTTCTAAACAGTTTTTAGAAGTTTGGAGAACGCCATGACAACCTCGGATACCGCAGCCCTCGTTCGCGAACGCCTCGCAGAAGCGATTCCCTCCCCCTCGCCGCGCAAAGAAATAATCCGTGAGCTTCCCGAGCCGGCACGATTCAACCTGGTCCACATCATCACCGGCATGCGCCGCTGCGGAAAGACGTTCTACCTCTTTCAGCTCATTCAGTCATTGCTTGCCAAAGGCGTTGATCGCCAGCGCATGTTCTACTTCGATTTCTCTGACGAACGCCTCAAACCCCTCGATCGCGGAATCATGCAGACAATCGTAGAAGAATACTGGAGACAGGTGCCCGACGCACGCGAGCGCGGATGCTACCTGTTCCTCGACGAGGTTCAGGAAATCGACGAGTGGCAGGGATTCTGCCAACGCATTGCCGAACAGGAAACTGTCACCCTTGTCATCACCGGATCCTCTTCGAAAGTCTCCTCGTCGGAAATCGCCTCCTCATTCCGCGGCCGCTCGCACGTTCACGAGATGTGGCCACTCTCGTTCGCGGAATACTGTGCATTCAACGGCATCCCGCTTCCGGCAGCGGGGCAAACGAGCTTTTCGCCAAAAGAGGTCACACGCTACGAATCCGCTTTCGACGACTATCTGCAATGGGGCGGCTTCCCCGGCATCCAGCAGCGACCTTTTGGCGACCGCATCGAACTCTTGCAGGGATACGTTCGCGACGTGGTGGCGCGCGACGTTGCCGAGCGCTCCGGACGTGAAGACATCTCCCTCACGATGCAGCTGGCACTGTTCGCCATCCGCAATACCGCTTGCGAGCTCTCGTCCAACGATCTAGCGAAACGGCTCACCGACTTGGGCTACAAGGCGTACTGGAACAAGGTATCCCAGCTGCTCGAGCTGCTGCAGCAGGCGTATCTCATTCACTATCTGCCGGAATATACGACTATGTTGAAGCCGAACACGACGGCCCGGCCCAAGGTCTATGCCGAGGACCATGGCCTCGCCTACGCAGTCTCGCGCGCCAACCAACAAGATCATGGCAAGCGCCTTGAGACGTTGGTGTATCTCGAGCTGCGGCGCCGATTCTCCGGCAGAAGAACCGACTCGATATCGTCCCTTACCGTACCCGACGGCTCGAATGCGAAGGTCGATTTTCTTACCGGGGATGCTCTAGGGCTCGACCCTTACGAACTGATACAAGTCAGCTACGACATGAGCGCTGACCGTACGAGGGAGCGCGAGATAGGCTCTCTCGAGGCGGGCATGCGCTTCACGCGGTTGCAAGAGGGCCTGATCCTCACACTCCGTGAAGAGGATGCCGTGCATTCTGATGTGGGCGAGATTCGCATCATGCCGACTTGGAAATGGTGCCTGCTTCCCTACGAAGCTGAGATGTAATGCCAGATTGTGAGAAACGAGGTAGCCATGCCTAATACCATCCCTCTTAACCAGGCGCTGCTGCAAGAGGCCGAAGAGCTTCTCGACTCAATCGGCCTTACAGTTGATGATTATTGCAACCTCGCCATTCGGCAGCTACTCATTACTCGTCGCATCCCCTTTGAAATGGTTGCTCCGTCACACCTGCCCTCAAAACAGCCTAATGCCGTACAAGGAGAAACCCGAAATCTTGTCCGCAAGATGTATGCGCTTGCAGAACAGCTCGAAAGGCTGCACGAAGGAAGACATTTCACCCCTGATGGTCATATGGTAGGAAGTATCGGCGAAGTTATAGCTGAGCAGCGGTATGACCTCACGCTGTATGAAGCATCTCATCCCGTTCATGATGGATGGACGCCTGATGAGCGACAGGTGCAAATCAAGACAACGCAAACGAGCTCAGTCGCAATCAGCGAACAGCCCGATTATCTAATCATGCTCAAGCTAGACGGACACGGGGACTGCTTTGAAATCTACAACGGTCCCGGTGGGCCAGCATGGCAATGCGCCGGCAAGCGATCGAAAACGGGACAGCGCCGCATAGCTATCAACAAGTTGATAGAGCTGAACGAACACATTGCCCTCCTAGACCGCATACCGCGCCGACAAGCTTTCTCGAACCCATCAACTCAGTAACCTGCTGCATGTTATCCTCCTGTATACGGAGATCAAAACACGGCCCCGTCGGGTAGTCGGGGCGCGGTCACCCGGCCGTCCGTAGCCTGCCGCGCAGCGGTTGTCCCTTCTCCGCATGACCCTTGTTCAAGGAGGAGGATTTGTCATGCGGAAAGACGTTTGTTCCGGTGGTTCCCGCTCGATTGCGATTTCGACAACATTTACCGTTTACTTCGACGGGCAATTCTGGGTCGGCGTAGCAGAACGCATCGACGGCAAGGACCTCGAGGCATGCCGCGTCGTTTTCGGCGCAGAGCCATCCGACGAGGAGATCTATCGGTTCGTCCTGAAGAGATGGTGCCGGTTGAGCTTCAGCGCGCCCATAAAGGCGTCCTCGTCCAGTAAGAAGCATCCCGGCAATCCGAAACGCCGGCAGCGCGAAGCCACAAAGGAGGCATCACGTGCTCGCCCGAGCACGAAGGCTCAGCAAGCACTTGCCTTGGAACGAGAGGAGCGCAAGCTGGAGGGCCGAAGCCGGTCATCGGCAAAGGCAGAAGAATTGGCACGGGCACGCTACAACCGGAAGCATGACAAGCGCAGGCAGAAGCATCGAGGGCATTAGATCCCGCAAGGAGAACCCGGCAGCTGCATCTCTGCTGGCCGGTATCCCATCCGGCTCCTCAACTTCTAAAGCATTTTTAGAAGTTGAGGGTCAAGCTTCTTAATCTTCTTTAGAAGTCGACGCGTCGACGGGGCATGCCGCGGAAACGCTCCCGCGCGGTCGAACCCACGCGAGAAGGGCCTCGGCATCGGCAGCGGAGACGTCGCGCAAAAGGAGGTCGCCCATCGCGGCGGTTCTCGTGACGAAGGTCGCAATACGGAGCCTCCGCTGGAACGGGCTCGCAGATGCGGTCGCATGCTGCAGGCGCGTGCGCGGAACCACCTCGGTCCGACGCCTGACGCCGCCCACGACCATCACGAACCGCGCGCAGTCATGCCCGATGCGGCTATCCCGGTAGCGAAGGACGGAGTTCAGGACCATCCGCACGACGGCCGCAACCCCCGCAGCAACGAGCAGCACGTCGAGTGCCAAGCACGCCATACCCCAAGACTCCCCCGTCAGCGGGATATGCCCCACAGCGATGCTCATACCCGCAAGCACGGCAGCGAGCGCCAGCACCTTCGCAATCGTGCGGAAGGCCAGCCTCCGTGCCGCTGCTCGCGGGAGGCGCGTCAGCTCGGCGGCATCGACTGCCCCGGCAAACTCAGGTGCGATGGCCTCGAGAAACGCGTCGACTTCGGCAACGCGAATGAACGGATGCAGCACCACGCCGTCTGCCGTGGACGACTCGTCCGATGACCCGATGCTCCCCACCACGGACGCCCGCACCTCTGCATAGCCCATGAGCTGGCGAATCACCCCCTGGCGAACGCTCACGGATTGGATGCGCTCGAGTGCGACCGTATGCGACATCCTGCTGAGCAGGCCGCGCTCGACCGAGATGCGCCCGCCTGCACGCTCCGCGCGGTACCCGGCGAAGCCGATCAGGCTGATGACGAACGAGACGGCAAACCCTATCGCCAGCGCTAAGGCAAGAAAGACCACCACTGCACCGATGAGCAGGCTCGCAGGCAGCAGCACCACGTCTCCTGCAACCTCAGAAAGGCTGACAAGCCTGCTTTCCTGCAGGAAGTTGATACCCTGAATGATGAGGATGAGAAACGCCGCCGCCTGGGCGACGATGCGGGTCTCGGTCAACGCAGCCAGCACGAGCTGGCCGGTTGTGAGCGTATAGCGGGCGTCGGGCACCAGCTCGGAACCGGCTGCCGGCGCAGCGCCCTCGTCCTCGCCGCGCACCTCCGGAGCAGGCGCCTCTGCGGCGCACGCTCCCGCCAGCACTGCCGATTTCCGGCGAAAGAGCTCCTCGCGCAGCGCCCGCGCCATGCCTGCCTGCAGGCCCTTGATGCGCGTCACCTCGCCCTCGGGCCTCGCCGCACCCGTATCGATATCGAGCGTCATGAGCCCGAGCACGCGCTCGACCAACCCCGAGGACATGTTCACGGTATGGATGTGCTCGTAGGGAACCTGCAGCTGCTTGGTTGTCACGAGCCCGCTGCGCAGCATGATGCCCGCATCGGTGAGCTCCCATGTTCTCGTGTACCAGGACACAACCGCGCCGAGTATGCTCGCGGCGATAAGCGCACCAGCGATAGCCAAGATGCCGGGCAGGTTATCCGGCGTGCTCCCGCCAAGCAACTGGACGATCGCAACGAGCGACACGCCAAGCGCAACGCCAAATCCGCTCACCACCTCAGCCGCAAGCGAAAGCACGCTGCCGCGATGCACCCCAACGAGCGAAGGGTCCGCGTCCTCAAAGAGCGAGCGGCTTGGATTGGCCAGGCGCTCGGCCTCGCGCCCAAGGCTTTCTGGAGTCAAATTCTCAACTGCGTCCGACGGCAGGAATGGCCTCGGAGCAGGCTTTGCCGCGGGCTCCTCTTCCAGGCAGCGACGCGCATCCCTCTCGCCCATGGATTACACGTCCTCTTTGGCAAGGCGCGCGAGCTCGGCAACGCGGTCGCGAAGGTCGTTCGCATCGTTCTCGGCAAGCCCGGGGATCTCGAAGCTCTCCCCTGCCGTTGAGATGCGCACGGCTGCCAAGCCGTTTGCCTTGAGAATCGGTCCCTGCTTGGTCTCGACATGCTGCACGCGCACCAGCGGGACGACGACGCGCTTCTTTACGAACACGCCATGGTAGAGGTCCACGTCCGTGGGCGTGACCTCATAGCGCCACGTCGCGTACTCGACGCGCGGGCTGATCGCCATGTCGGCGAGCTCGATTGCGAGTACAACGCCGGTGATGACGATCGGAACGAGCACGGGCAACTTGAACCAGCAGACCACCAACGTCGCGACGACGCCCGCTACCGCGGTTCCAGCGATAAGCGCGAGCGAACCGGCGTACCATGCACGCAACATGCGCGGGTCGAGCCGATGCGAGGGAAGCACCATGGGCGAACTCCTCCGAAAGGGGAAGCAAGGCATTGATCAGCATGATAGCACCCCCCCCCGAGCGAAAGACAAGCGCAGGGGCGCATGCGCCGGTTTGAGCCGAACTCGACAAGAAGGCACGAAAACTGGAGGCACAATCGCTACCCCGCGCCCACGTTACACCTGATAATGAAGCTGAGCTCAAAACATGCGCGCAGCCCCCGAAGAAGGAGAGACCATGCTGAACACGGCATACACCATTCGAGAAAAACGGCGGGCATGCGGCTACACCCAAGAGCGCTTGGCCCAAGCGCTTGGGCTTACGCCTGCGGCAGTTTCCAAATGGGAGACCGGGCAGACGCTCCCCGACGTGACGATGCTCTGCCCCCTCGCAGAAGCGCTCGGCATCACAACGGACGAGCTCCTGGGGTTCAACCCCGACGTAAGCGAGAAGCACGCCGAGGAGCTTCTCCAGCCTGGCAGGGATGCCCTGGCCCAAGGCGACTTCTCGAACGCGACCAGGCTAGGCGAGAAAGCGGTCCAGCTTCATCCCTCAAGCGCAACGCTCGCCTTTGCCGCTGCGTCCCTGTTCATGGAGATTGCACAGGCGGCGCAAGAGGCGGTTGCCACGAGCAAACCCGCAGAGTGCCCGCCGCAGGAAAGCGTCGCGAGAACAGCGCTCTCGCGCAGCATGGAGCTCTTTGAGAGATGCCGGCAAGATGGCTCCCTAGAGCAGCGCGAAGCAGCTGCCTTCGTGCTCGCCGGTCAGTACGTCTTGTCCGGCGAGCACGACAGGGCGCTTGAGGCCGCGCGATCCATCCATATGCCGCAGGCGGACCCACGCATCATGGAAGCAGCCGCGCTTGCAGCGTCCGGCAAGCTTGACGAGGCAGAGAACACCGTACGTAGAGCACTTGAGGAAAAGGGAAGCGACGTCTCCGCGCTGCAAGACATACTCTCCGGCATCCAAAAGAAACGGAACGACCGATGAGCGCGCCCACGCTTGTGCCCGGTAGATGAATGCGACGCTCTCCGGAGCCATGTAAACGCTGCCTGCCACAGAAAGGCAACGGTGTCCCAGAGCGTGTCACGCAGACCAGTCATGGTACGCTCTGGGATGCAACCCGTTGCTGCTTGAAGGAGCCGTCATGCCACGCCAATCGATCCCCCAGATGTCGTTCGCAAAGGTCTATCCTCTGCTCGTGCAGAAAGCCGAACGCAGGGGTCGCGCAAAAGATGAGGTCGATCGGGTCATCTTCTGGCTTACCGGTTATGATGCGGCGGGTTTGCAGGCGCAACTTGAAGCGGATGCCACCTATGAGCAGTTCTTCACAGCCGCTCCGCAGCTCAACCCCAACCGTTCGCTCATCACCGGCAAGATCTGCGGCGTAGACATCGCCGCAATCAAAGACCCCGTCGAACAGAACGCACGGTACCTCGACAAGCTGGTAGATGAGCTCGCCCTCGGCCGTGCGATGGAGAAGATTCTGCGGGCATGGTAGTTTCCGGGAAACGATGCAGGGCTGCTCGCCCTTAACGACGTCCGGTGTACGTTGCCTACGAGGCAGTATCGCCCACCTTTAGCGCTGCGCAAACTTGCCGCACCGCGTTTTGCAAAGTCTGCTTGTCTTTTTATGCAAAGCGTACTATGCTTTAACTGCAAAGCGCACTTTGCAATTCTTCATCCCGACGCACTGGGCAGGGAGGATTATGAGGAGTCGAATCCGTGAACTCAGGCGAGCGCAGAAGCTCAGCCAAGCCGAGCTCGCCGACGCCGTGGGCACGACGCGCCAGACCATCACCTCCATCGAGGTTGGCAAATACACCGCATCGCTCCCGCTCGCCTATAAAATCGCTCGCTATTTCGGGCTCACCATCGAAGAAGTCTTTGATTTTTCCGAATTAGACGAGGAGATGTAGCAGCCCATATAGACAGCATGCGGGCAGCAGGCCGGCATGCTCAACATCCAATGCAACACCAGCAGCCAGAAGGAGGCCGCGCTTATGAAGACCACCATCGACACCCTGCGCGAAGACGCCAGCAAGCGCCTGCACCGCGAAACCATGTCAGCTGCAGCCATCTGCATCGTGCTCGTCGCAGGCGGCGCGCTCACCGCAACCGAGAACCTGCCCGCCCTGAACGGCACCACGAGCACGTCGGCCTTCCTCTTAGGAGCGGTGATGGGGCTTTGCGCTGTTGCAGCCGTGGTCACCATCAAGAACATCACGGAGCTTCGCCGCGCGCTCTCCGATGACCAGGCGCTCCGCCGCCTCCATGCAAAGGAGAACGACGAGCTCCAGGCCCACCTCGAGCGGGAGGTCGCGCGAGCGTTCATCCAGACCATGCCCGCGCTCGCCGTAATCGCCATCTTTGTCGGAGCGCTCGTGAGCCTTGAGGCCATGGCGGCGGTCGCCGCGACGATCGTGTTTCTTTCCGTGGCGCTGCTCGTCGTAAAAGCCACGTACAAGATTCGCCCGCGGAGTGAAATCGGCGATGAGGCGGAATAGCCGATTGGGTCGCCCGCATTGAACTCGCACATATGGCAGCGCCCGCCCGCGCATGTCCTCGCGTTTGTGGGCGGGCGTACGCATCTAGCTACGACAGATAGGATTCGAGCGCCTTGACGAGAAATACCGTCGCACCCTCACCAGCAAAGTCGTCGTAATACGCGCGGAAGCGATCGTCGGCGAGATACATCTGCGCCAAGCCGCGATGCGCCTCAGGCGTGTAACGGCCCACTCCCCAATGCCCCTGGATCCACCGCGCATGCATGCGCGCGAGCTCCTGCGATTCCTCGCTCGCCGGATCGCCCGTAGCCATAGCAAGCACGAGTTGCTCGTTGATCGCCTCTCCCAGCTGCTCAAGGTCATCCCACGCCTCGCGCGATGCGGAACGCAGGCGGTCGTTTGCCGCATCCACCGCGTCGTCGCCCCAGCGCTCACGCGCCTCCTTGCCGTACGCGCGCTCGTTCGCCGCGATCTTCTCGCTCTTCAACGCCTCGAAGGCATGCATCTCGCTCATGGGCCCCACCCCCTCGATCTCAAATTAGCAGGCATTACCATATCGCACCTCGCAGCGGGAAACAGCCGGACAGTACGCACCACTTGGCGATGCACAGCGTTTCCCCAGTACACAAGCGCTCTACTACATCTCGTCTGGCGGTAGAGTAATCTCAACCAGCTGTCGGTTGAGTTCCCAGACGCCCGGCGTGACAATCATGGTGCGCGCAACCAAAACGCAAGCTCGACGAAAGGACCACCATGGAACGCCAAACGCTTGGGACCATGATCCGCACGCTTCGCCAAGAGAAACAGATGACTCAGCTCGACCTCGGACGTGAAATGGGCGTCACCGACAAAGCCGTTTCGAAATGGGAGCGCGACCTCTCGGTGCCGGACGTGAGCTCGCTGCCCAAGCTCGCCAGCCTACTCGGCGTTTCCGTCGACGAGCTCTTGCAAGCCCATGCCGCCGGAGAACAATCCGCCGAACGCAATCCTTCACTTGAGAAGGCAAGTGCTCTCATCAAGCTCGTTTTCAAAGCGGTGGCACTCGCCATGGGCGTCGGCGTGACCGCTCTCTCCATCATGGACGAGATCGACCCGCGCAACGCATTTATATTGCTCGGCATCGGCCTCGCCTGTCTTGCGCTCACACAGATCTCTGATGAGGGCAAGGAGTAGAAACGGCTCCATAGCTGCGACGACGGTTGCCGCCTCATCACAGACGCGGGGCGGCAACCATGTGGAAACCCCCATCGCCTTCGCATCACACCGCCAGCAGATTAGTCATTGATTCCGAAGCGCTTCATAAGCTCGCCGAATGCGTCCTGCGCGGCGCGACATGTATCCAGCAGATATCCCGGTTCGCGATCCCATTCGTTCAGCCCGCGGTAGTAGAACAGCTTGATCTCATCGGTAATGATGAACGGAACCACGCAGTGACGCAGGCATTCCTTGAAAAGAAGCAGGCGACCCACGCGCCCGTTGCCGTCTTGGAAGGGATGGATGCGCTCGAATGCCACGTGAAATGCAACGATGTCCTCGAGTGTTTTCTTGCCGCCGTCTTCGTAATTATCGATGAGCGCACGCATGCGCTGCGGGACGTCCTCAGGCGAGGCAGTCTCACAGCCACCGACCTCGTTGGGCAAGCGCTTGTACTCCCCAACTGCAAACCAGGTTTTCCGACTATCGCTCGTACCGCTCTTTACCTGAGCATGAAGCTGCTTGACCATACGCTCGCTGATGCGATGTTCAGCAGCATCGATCATCATGTCGATGCAACGAAAATGATTCGCCGTTTCGACAATGTCGTCCACATTCGCCACATCGCCAACACCGATGGTGTTCGTCTCGAAGATGAAGCGCGTCTGATCGAGCGTCAGCCTGCTTCCCTCTATGTGATTTGAATTGTAGGTAAGGTCAATCTGCACACGATGGTAGATGCCGCCCGGCAAGCCCGCCTCGCGCTCCCGCCTCAGCACGGCAAGCAGCGAGGCGGGGCGGGCATCGGTGCGAGGCTTACGCACAGGCTTCTCCGCGCCTGTCGGAATGGCCCATGTCTTGCCGACGAGAAACGCGCCCGGCACACGTCCCTGGGCGCAGTAATTCCGAGCCGTACGCTCGGAAACTCCCCATGCTTCAGCTGCATCTGCAACTGACCAGAGGCCCTTTACCGCCATGTGCCTTCCTTCCTCTATCGGCAATTTTTATCGACTATGATTGTATCAATTTGCGCGATATATTGCCGATAGAGGAACCTTGCTAGCACTTCGACGCAGATGCGTTGCCGATCGAATCACGCCGAATGCGCCACGCAGATCACGTTCATGCGCTCGAAGGCGGTTGTCATGCGGGCGAAACGCGCGGAATCGTAGCCGAGGCGGTCGAGCTCAGCGATGTCGACCGCATCCTTCTCGCGGTCGCTCGACGCCTTCGCGGCACGGCAGGTCTCAAGCGTTGCCATGCCCACTGCCCCACCGTTCGGCAGCACGCGCCGCTCAACGAAATCCCCCATCGCAATACCGCTTGCGCATGCCTCGAACAGAGCATCGAAGCCCTCTAGCTGGGTGAACGCCGCACTTCGTTGGCAGAGCGCGCCGTCATCTATGGTAAAGGGGCAGAAGCTCACGGGCACGCCATCGATAATGGCGCATAGCCCATAGTCGGCGTGCGCGACGTTGCAGGGCAGGTCAAGCGAGTCGAGCACCGCGACACGCGTTTCCCTCCCGGCAAGCCATGCGCGCACTGCCGGCATATCCTTCGCCCGCACCGCCAGATCCACATCGCCGTGCAACCGTCCAGAATCTTGTCCAGACACGATCCACGGGACGAGCCCGCCCATGAGAAAGACCTTGCCTGCCAGCGATTCCTCGCCCAAGACGCGCAATGCTACAGACTTCGCTTGGGCACAGGCAACACCGCCGCGCGAAGCGCCGGCAGGGCTCTCGTCATTGCAACTATCCGGTGAAATGCATGCGCCATCCAGGCGCTGCTCATCATGCTGATTCACGGTGAATCCTCTCTCCGATTTCAGGCGCACGAACCCACGGGGCCATCGCCCCGTCGTGCAACCGCTGCATTCAACTCATGTCGGATCTAGAGGATTGTCGTCACCGTAGCCTCCCTACGCTGGGGATATCTCTATTTCATGCTAGCACGAATGAGAGCGATTCCTTAATATCCGTGCTCGTTTATCCGTTAGAACTTACGTATACGTAATTTCTCGATTATAGTGCTCGGTTTCTTACATATAGGTAAGAAATCTTGCTTCATCATGCTAGTCTTCCCTATAGGTAAGAATAGGAGGACCACCATGGCGCCATGCAAAACTGAGCAGGCAGCTCTAATCTTTCAAGCAGGTGACCTTGGCGGGTTGATTAGAGCGCGGCGCAAACAGCTCGGATACACGCAGAAGCAAGTTGCTGCCTTCATGGGCTGCAGCCCACGCCTGATTGGGGAGATTGAGCACGGGCGCGGCACCGTCGGCATCCAAAAAATCCTCGACCTTGCCAATGGCCTCGGCATAGATATCTTTGCCGTACCAAGGGGGCAAAAGTGAGCGTACTCTACACCTTTCGTGAATGGGAAAGCACATACCAGCTTGTCGGCGTCGTTACGTTTTCCCAAGGCGAGCTCCAATTCTCGTATGCGGACAGCTATCTCTCTTCGGCAACCGCGCGACCCATTTCACTATCATTACCTCTGCATTGAAGACGAGCATGCCGCTTACCGACCCCTCGGGGAACTTGATCTGGTTCATTTACGCGACGAACCTCGGAAAACAGCATTTGAGATGAGCATGAGCTCTCGTCTGTCACTTTCTGGCGCCCAAAGCAAAGTGGGCCTCTATTATGCTGAAAACTCAGCTGGTGGAACCTGGTATCTGCCGGAGTCGACCGCCCCTTCTACGCATATCGTGAAAACGCCTCAAAGCGTGTTCCCCGATCAAACGCTGAACGAGGCACTGTGTCTTGAAACAGCAAAACTATGCGGGTTCGATACGGCGGAGTGGACGCTTTTGAAGCTGGATGGAGGAGAGCCGCTTCTCGCGGTCCGGCGCTTTGATCGCATATTTCCCAATCCTCAAGAGAAGCTCATCAGCAGCTTGCCTGCCCCCAAGCGGCTGCATCAAGAGGATTTCTGCCAAGCGTCGACAAAGAAATGGGCGTCTCGCTTTGCGCGAGCCGCATAATCTCCGATGTCACCTCCGATGACATCGTGGAAACTTTAAAAGCGCTGGGAGTTCCCCAGAAGCTTGGCGTGAGCCTGTATCGAGAACTCTGCTCCGAATTCCCCAAAGCCCTTGATGCGGCTGCAGACCATCTCACCCAGCTTGGATACGGCCGCGCTGAGCTTCTCGTCGAGCATATCAGCGAGGAGTTCGCCAGCAAGGTTCGGCTATAGAAGGCCTCCGTTTTCGCGTACGCATAAGTAGAATCCTAAATTCTATTGATTTATGCGTACGCGTAAATCATACTAAATATACTCATTACTTTCGCGTTCGCATAATTCGGAGGAGATTATGCAGGTAATTACTACCCCTAGCGATCTCGGCAGCATCATTAAAGCCGAACGGAAGCGCCAAGGGCTTACGCAGGTAGAATTCGCCGGACTTTGCGGCGTCGGCATCACATTTCTCTCCCAACTCGAGAACGGCAAAGAGACAGCCGAGCTTGGAAAAACGCTCGCCGTGCTCACAACGCTCGGCCTAGATGTCTTCGTTGAGAGGAGAGGCTGATGGGGAGCAATCTCAGAGTTTTTCGGCTTGAATACCGTGACCTTCTAACAGTTGGAACCATTTCTACAGCAACCATGACGTTCCGATATGACGATGGATACCTTTCATCTGCTCGTGCCACTCCGCTCTCGCTTTCCCTCCCCCTTTCAAATCGTCCGTATGAGCTCTCCGTTTTTCAACCGTATTTTGAAGGCCTGCTACCTGAAGGGGAAGCTCGTCGAGCCTTAGCTGGTGAGCTGCGTCTGCCGGAGCAGGATTGGTTATCGCTCCTTGCGGCTTGCGGTAGAGATTGCATCGGCGATGTCGTTATCCGCGACGAAGGCGACCGTGACCCATTCGAAGAGCATGGCTATAACGCCATAACCCACAATGACCTCATTGAGATGTTCCTCGACAGACCAAGCCGCGCACTTGAAAACGCAACCATGCGCCTTTCGCTCGCCGGTGCTCAAGACAAAACCGGCCTCGCCCATCAACCAGAAGCGCCGATGACCGAAGGATGGCTTCAGCCGAAGGGCACCGCTGCGACAACCCACATCCTTAAACCTAGCCCGCTTCGTGACATACCTGAAATAGAGTACCTTTGCATGAGCGCCGCGAATGGCTGTGGCATAAGGGCGGCAAACGTGTCGCTCCTCGACCTCGGTCAACCCATCCTTGCAGTCGAACGATTCGACCGCTCCATCTCACCCGATTCCGCCGACCTGCATGTCACAAGACTTCATCAAGAAGATCTTGCCCAGGCGTTCGGGATCACCCCCGGATCAAAAAATGCAGAGCTGGAAGGCGGCAGCATCCGAAGCATCGCGCACTTCCTCCGCTCACAAGCGAGCACCCCGGCACTGGATATCTTGCACTTTGCTCAGATGCTCTGCTTTTCTTACCTTATCGGGGACTGCGATGCTCATCTCAAGAACTATTCGCTTATGTATGGGACAGGGAGGCATCCGAGACGTACGGCTTTATCGCTTGCCCCGGCATACGACCTCGTATGCACTACATATTTCCCCAGATACAGCCGCGACATGGCGATGTCCCTTGGTGGATCGCGCAATATCGACGAGGTCGCCCCCTCGACATTCAGTGCTCTTGCCCGAGAGCTCGGAATCACCGAAGCGGCTCTCAAGAGATTGGCAAGTCCACTCGCAGAGCGTATCGAAGTCGCGATACGCGCAGCTGGAGACGGCTCAATGGGACCCGTCTTGGAATCCACACCCTATATTGCTAATGCCCTCATCGAAGACATCGCCCCGCGCCGCGAAATACTCAGGACGTTCTGCCAGTAAGCGCGAAACGTGCAGGCACGGCGCCCGCCCCATCGCCCTGGGACGGGCACCGCTGCCCGCATTGCCTACTCCCGGTCGAGCAGCTGGCCGAAGGCAACCTGGTCGCCCTCGCCCAGCGGCGTGACCAAGGGCTTGCCGTCGGCATCCACGAGCACGGTGATGCCGCTGCCACCCGTCATGCTTGACGACATCAGCAGGTAGTTCACCCCGGTCTGCGCATCGACCACGATCTTGCGGACGTTGGTCACGCCCTGCGAATACACCTCGACAAAACGCTCCTGCGCCATAACCATTCCTTTCCTTGCGCGATTACAGGACTATCGTTCAAACATGTTTGACTGATACCGATGTTGGCCGCCGGCTCGCCGCGCAGCGCCTTAATTCCCCAGCAGTCTTGCGATGATGCCCGCTGCACCCCATCCGCAGCAGATGCCGGCGATGATGAGAAGGACGGTGAGCACGATGCGCTTAGCGATCCAGTGCTCGCTCGCGCGCCGGTTATAGGGGTTGTTCACATCCGGATCCTCGCCCGCCAGATACGCCTCGACCGACTGATAGGCGTAGAGCTGGTTGTCATGTCGCATCTTGTCGATGAGGAATGCCGCGATCGACGCGGGGATGAACAGCGCCGCAGCTGGCACCGCGATGGGCGCCAGACCCCAGTCCATCGCAATGCCCACAATCACCCATGCCACGCAGGCGAGCCCGAACACCATCATGACGACGCCGAGCCGGTTCATCCTCTTGACCCCCGCGGCTAGCGAATCGCGCATCACCTTCGAGTCTTCCCGTACCAGCGCGTCGATGCTCGTGCCGAACAGGTTGCTGAGCAGCAACAGACTCTGCACGTCAGGGTACGTTCGATCCGTCTCCCAGTTGGAAATGGTGTTCCGCGTCACGAACACTGCCTTCGCCAGCTCGCCCTGCGACATGCCGAGCCGCTCGCGATGCTCCCTGATGCGCCTTGCGAGTTCCACGCGAATCCTTTCGGGTACTTATTTGCCGTGCCGCGGAAACTGTACCATCGAGCTGCTTTGGCAAGTGCGCGATTGAATGAAATGTGGCTGCCAAAAGGTTTGTGCAGCTTTGTTGAGCTGGTGTTTTACTGAACTGTTCGTGTGTTGGGCGCTTCCTCCAGGAAGCCTGTCGAGCAGAGGCTGTCGCGCGGTTTTAGGATTGTGCGCGCCTCACGGGCACCCAGATCTCGCTGTACGCGGTGCCGTCTTCTCGAATGTTGCTGAAGGAGAACATACGGAACCCGTCGAGTTCGTAGGGCACGGTACCCAGCCATTCGCCGTAGACACCCGCCGTCGTCTGCTGCATGGCCTGGGGGAAGGGCCCGTCGCTGGGAAAGACCGCCCACACGCCGGCTGCGGCTTCGAGCGTGGAGAGGCCCGCGCCCACTTCTGCTGCAGGCACCGTCGTGGCAACGCCGATCATGTGCGTCAGCATGCCCTCCTCGCGTTGGAAGTTCGTGTCGGAATCCCATGAGACGTTCAGCACCTCATGCGGCAGCGAGTCGAAAGCTTCCCCCATGAGACGATGCATCTCCGTGCGCTGCTCCGGTGTGATGGACCGGGCGAGCTCTTCGATAACGGGGTTTTCGCCCTCGAACTGCATAGGTACACGCGCCGCGACTCCCGCGAAGCGGAATGCCGGAAGCTCGATGATCCTGTATTCCATGGTTGGCACTCTCCCTAGGCTGCGCCGCACGCTCGGTATAGCAGTTCATCGTCCACCTTTTCCAGTGAACGAGGCCTTGTCTACTTTGCCGGGTAATACGGGCAGGCGCCGTGCAAGCATACGCTATTCGAATCGGATACCGCACATGAAGGCACGCGGTCGCCAAGCTCGAGCTGCGTACCCAGTTCCTTGTTGAACCAGGGCACCGCAGTACGTATCGCGATGCGCGTATCGCGCTTGCAGCACCGAGGAGCACCTGCCTGGGCGATCTGCTGCAGGATATCGGCCACCATGAGCTGCCCCTCGCTCCATCCTTCGCCTCGAAGCGGCGCGTTGCCCGCCATGATGGCGAACGCCATGCCGCACGAAGCAGCCGCTCCGCACACGCCCCACTTCGCGCATGCGGCGCCAGGGACGCAAGTCGCCCGCTGCTCGAGCTCGTCGAGAGCCGAAACCAGCAGATCGCGAGCGGCGGCATCCTTCTTCCCTGCCTGGGCGCAGGTTAGCAACGCCGTGCCCACAAGCACATGATGCACCGGTCCGAACGCCGGGCATTCCTCGCGCGCCATCAGGGCTTCCAGCAGCTCAGCTGGATCGCTCCCCTCCCATGAAAGGCAGACATCCTGAATCCATGCGGCTTCCATTGGCCTCTCCTTACCAGACTATGCAGGCGCGTCGCCATGCCCTCCTTGCATCTGCTGCTATAGTATATATCGACAGTTATCAATATATAAGGGGTTTGACCGAACATGAGCGATTTGCCCACCGTTGCTTTCGTGTGCACTCACAACGCGTGCCGCAGCCAAATCGCCGAGGCGGTAGCCCGCATCTGGGCTGACGGGGCAGTCATCCCTTACTCGGCTGGCACGCATCCCGTCGAACGAGTCAACCCGGACGCCTTGCGCGTCCTACACGACCGTTACGGCATCGACGCCTCGACACAGCGCCCAAAAGCGCTCGACACGCTGCCGAACATCGACATACTCATCACCATGGGCTGCGGCGTTGCATGTCCCACGCTCCCTGCGCAGCACCGCGAAGACTGGGGACTCGAAGACCCCACGGGCCAAGAAGACAAAGCGTTCATCGCCACCATCGACGCAATCATCGAACGCACGCTCGACTTGAGGGAGCGCATTAGAGCAAATCATCTCGAAGGAAGCCCTGAGCTCACGCGTCATCGCGTAGCGCGCCGCTTCAAGGCGCTTGCCGACCCCACGCGCCTGCATGTGGTTCAGCTCCTTGTGCAACACGATGAGCTTTGCGCATGCAAGCTGCTCCCCCATCTCGGCATCGGGCAACCCACGCTCTCGCATCACATGGCGCAGCTCTGCAGCGAGGGCCTCGTCATCCCCCGCAAAGACGGGCGATGGACTCATTACCGGCTCAACCGATGCGCTCTCGCCAGCATGCGGGACGCGCTTGGCAAAGATTTGGAAGGTGGCCGCTAGGAGGATGGCAGCGCCCGCACGCACCTCGATGATGCCATGCGCCGGCCGAAGTCCCCAGCACGATTAAGAATCAGATTATTCCGTTCTGCGAAGAGAAAACAGCACAATATGGGACCTCGACATTGGTTCAAACTGAAGCACCGCTGAAAGCACGACTGCCACCCCGTCTCCATCCGCGCCGTCATGCAGCTCAGGCTTTGATTTGCGCAACTCAACCCAATTGAACAGGAATGACCGTGGCCTCATCTACCATAAGCATCAACAGAGCCGCACGCTTCACATAGGAAGGAGATGCCATGGATGTGCACCTCATTGAAGACCCCGAGCGAGGCACCATCGAGGTTCAGATTCTCTGTCCACCGGCGTGCGAGCACGCAATTAATCTTGCCGAGCGGATCCGCATGCTTACCGGGCGCATCATTGGATACGAACCCGGGCGCATCGAGCGTCGCGTCATCCCGCTTTCCCATATTGCCAGCATCGAAGTTGGCCAAGGGGCTTCATCCTGTATCGTCCTTCGCAACGGAGGCCTGCTGGAAACCCCTCTGCGCCTTTACGAACTTGAAGCTGCGGTAGATGGAACCGAATTCCTGAGAGCCTCGCGACAAGCGCTCGTGAACTTCGACGCCGTGATCGCCATCCGCCCAGAGTTCAACGGCCGGCTCGCACTCGATCTAGATAACAACGCGACCGTCATCGCAACACGAACCTATGTGCCAAACATCAAGCGCAAGCTTGGGATGATTGGGAGGTAGACCATGAATGCCATAGACAACAAAAGCGTACAACGCCACGGGCTGCTTGCTCCCACAGATGCGCCGCCTGAAACCGCTCTCGCACGCGGCCTGCTCACCGGTTCTGCCATCGCGGTTGCCATGCTCCTCATATCCACGCTCTTGGGAATCGCTGCCATCGGCATGACGCCGGGTCTCGCCATCAGCCTTTCATCCATCATCGCGGGCATGGCGGGCGGTATCTTGCAGCAAATCTGGTTTAACCCCAATGTGCTCAGAGTGCGGCTTTCCTACGCCTCGCGTATTCCGCTGTTTGGAATTACCTATTTCGCGATACTCGCTGCATGCGCGCGACTTGGCTCCTGGCTGCCACCTACTATCGCAGCATGGACGACCTTCACCGTGGGCTACCTTGCTGTATTCGCCATACTTACGATCGTGTTCTCGCTCAGGTATCGCAAACAGACCCAAGTCTACGCCGAGTATCTAGCAGAATATCGTAAACGGCAAAGGTAGAACCATAATCGAGGTACCCTGGGGCGAACATGTCTATGCCGTGCAGCCCCTCGCATCAGCCAGCTTTGCCTTGCCATAGTTGCAACCAAACAGCAATCCGGCTAGCAGCAGCGAGGCGCCCAATCGAGATGGGAGTTTATGCGATCGGTGTGCTTACGCACCAATCGGCCGAACACAAGCGTCTGGAAAGCGCAAAATACCACCAGCGACAGAAGCGCATTGAACGGGGTGGCATAAGGAGGGCAAGCTATCAAGCCGATACGCAAGATGTTGATGCCCGCCACGCTCCATACCAGACAAGCAATCAGCAACAGAGTGTTGCGCTGCACGTTCATCATAGCGCCCCTCATACGTGCCTGTCAGCGCCTTCGGCGGCGCCGGCCACCGAAGCTGAGCCACCCGCGGCGGTGGAAGAACGCGACCTCCGCCACCACGATCGCGATGCATACGCACGTCACCAGCGGGTAACCCCACACGGCGTCGATGAGCCCCATGTGGGGGAAGTTCATGCCATACCAACCCGTCACCACCGTGAGCGGCATAGCGATGGTGGTGACCACGGTGAGCCACTGCATCACGTTGTTCTGCCGGATGTCGATGCCCTCCTGGTACAGGCCGCTCACCTGCAGCGCATAGTTCTGAAGCGACTCGAGCCGCGCGGACAGGCGGTCGAGCTGGCGCGAGAGCACGGTGAACCGGCTGCGGTCTTCAGGCGCGAGAAGGACCGACTCCTCCCCAACAAGAAGGTCGGCGATGTCCGACATGCCCTGGTAAAAGCTATCAAGCCCCAACATGCGTCGAGAATCGGCCATCATCTTGGCGCGGTCGATGCGCTCACGCCCCTCGAGGATTCGCTGCTCGAAGGTTTCGAAATCCCCGCGCACGCGGGAGAGCATCTCGGGATGCTCGTAGAGCAGGGAGCGCAGCAGGGCGCAGAGAACCCCCGCAGGAGTTTCGACGGGCGCGGCTTCCGAGGCAAGGCCGTCGAGCAGCACGGCGCACGTGCCCGACGCGTCGACGAAGACGAGCCTCGCGGATGAGAGCGCGAACGCGAAGCGCGGCGCATCCGCCGCGCGCCCGCCAGCAGGCGGCAGCACAACGACCCCCAGCACGGCCCCCTCAGCAAGCTCGGCAAACGGCATCGCGGCATGAGGCAGCTGCTCGATCATCTCCGCGCCGATCCTTCCTGGGAAGAACTCCTCCGCGTGCTCGGCTCCCATCAGCAGGACGGAACCAGCTTCTTTCTCTAAGTCCCTTTCCGACCCTTTCAATCCCGAATTCAAAGCGTCGGCTCCGCTCATGCACCCGCTCGATGCGGAAACATCGCACGCCGCAAGACAACCCGCTCGAATTACCCAGGCTTTTCCCATAGCTCGCACCTCCACGCGAAACGCCTGACCACTTCATGGTAGCCCCATCGTCCGAGGGCGGCAAAGCATGGGCGCGATCCAAGCCGAATACGCGAATAAGCCCCCTACGCCCGACCGGCGCGCAAGCCACAGGGGCAGGCCATGCAACCCGCTATTCCTCCAAGCTCCGAATGAGACCGAGGCGGACAGCTTTGAGCTGCGCCGCACCTGTCTTCTCGTCAACGCACTCCACGCACGCCCATTCGTCGTCCACGTCTATCAGCGTGCCTACGAGACGCGTTGACCCCACGCCCGCCACGACATCGTCGAACACGAGGGTGCAGCCCTGACCCAAGCGACTCCTCAACAGCGCGGCCAGGTTTGGCGCGCGGTCCCCCTCGGCACCGACCAGACGACGGAGGTACTTCTTCGACGGCATCGCGACGATCAGGTATATCAAGAGCGCGAAGATGACGTAGACCATAACCTCCATGCGATCACGCCCCTTCCGCCACGATGCTCGCCACGTCGGCCGTATCGATGAGCGCCACGATTTCTTGCTCCACGACCTTGGGGCTTCCGAAGCGCGCCGACTTCTGAGCATAAGACACGCGCAGCCAGTTTTCGGTCACGCCAAGAAGCTCGGCACCCACGATAGCGCCGCGCTCATCATCGTCCATGAAGCCGACTGTCACGCGCTTGCCCACGAAGCGCTCAAGCACGTGCAGGTCCCGGCATGTGGCACGCCCAGAGCTCACGACGCTCACCTCGTCGTTCGCCAAGTCATCGAGCGTCACGCCGTAAAGCCGCGCGAGCTCGGCAGCCTTGTCGAGCGATGGCGCTCCCTGGCCCTGCTCCCAGTTGCTCACCGTCTGGCGCGTGACGCCAATCGCGACGGCAACCTCCTGCTGGCTCATCCCGCTTCGCTTGCGCAGAGCGAGCAGCTTGTCTTTGATCATGCTGGCCTCCTGTATGGAACATGCGGCGGGACGCAGAGATAAAACGGCCTCGTCCTGCACCCGTATATTGTCCCAGCTTCCGGCGCTGGAAACGAGCAAATGCGGTTAGCATCTTGTCAAATAAAACGGGCGAGGTGGAGCGGAAGCGAAAAAGGAGACGGCCCGCGATGTCCCCGCATCCCCAACCCCTCTACGGACCGTAGGTAGCGTCCGTGCAGCGCAGCGCTTACCCTGCTATTGTCGAAAACACCTTACTGAAGGAGTGCATATGAGCACCTACATCACCGCGGATACCATTCGATTCCTGCGCGAGCAGCGCGCCCTTACGCAGCGCGCCCTCGCCGAGAGGATCGGTGTCACAGACAAAGCCGTGAGCAAATGGGAGAGCGGGCGCGGCCTGCCCGACATCTCGCTCATCGAACCACTTGCGGAAGCGCTCGGGGTCTCGGTGGCAGAACTGCTCACCGGCGATGTGCGGGAGAACGTCAACCGTGCCGGCAACATGATGCGCTCCAAGTTCTACGTCTGCCCCATCTGCGGAAACGTCGTACACGCCCTGGGCGAGGGTTCGTTCTCCTGCTGCGGTAGCCAACTCCTTCCCCAGGATGCCGAAGAGCCGGACGAGGAACATGGACTCGCCGTGACGTACAGCGATGGCAGCTGGCACGTTGCGCTCGACCATCCCATGACCAAGCAGCACTACATAAGCTTCATCGCATATGTGACCTCGGGCGCCGCACACCTCGTCAAGCTCTACCCCGAGCAGGCCTGCGAGGCCCGCATCCCCGCAGCTGGCTCAGGCTATGTGTATGCCTATTGCAACCAGCATGGCCTCTTCCGCGTGCGCACCCCGCGCCGACGGTAGCACGCACAAACGTACTAGGACTCCGATTGCCGCAACAGCTCCGCCTGGCACCGCCCGCGCTGCAGTTCGCCGTCTAGTCAGATCCTGAGCACCGCACCGGATGCCGGATGACCGTCTTAAGGTTCTCCGGCTTCGTGCGCCGGGGATCGCCTAGATAGATCTCGTGATGCAGGCGAACGGCGGGTACCGCCCCGTCAACATCCAGAGCCGCCAGCATCGCGTCCGCATCGAACGCGCGTGTCGCCTCGTGGCCCACCGGCGACTCGCCGCCCTCGGCGATGTCGACCATATGTCCTCCAACCTCGATATATGCCGAGAGCTTCTCGATGGTCGCCGGCTCGTCATCATACGGACCCTTGTGCATGATCTGGGCGCACTGCCCTTCGGCGAACCGCACCAGGCGCAGATCGCCCCGCTCGAGCGCAGGCGCCAGCTCCGGCTTCTTCGTCGCAAGCTGCCTGCACGCCGCGTCGAATACCTCGGGCGTCACGAAATCTGGCTGACGGATGAGCGACACCCACGAAAGCGCCGCCTTGTTGCCGATCGCCGCGCCGTCGAATACGCCGGCCCCGGCCCACCATAGCCCCTCGAGAGGCGGAACCACGAAGTCGAAGTACCCCTCGGGTTGCCACGGGCCCATCTTCGACATCTTCACGGTGTAGGAAAAGCCATAGAGCAAGCCGAGCGCCTGCTGGTAGGCGCCACCTTCCTCGTTGGGATCGCCCGTGCCGGCCACAGCGGCGAACGTCATCGCAGGGACGTTTACGAACACTGGCCGCACACCCGGCACATACAGGTCGCGGTATTCCTTCTTGAAATCGAATGCCATGGACGATCCTCCTCTACGCCGCATCCGCTTGGCTCGCGCCTACGCACCCGCTCCGGCAAGCCAGTCCTCACGCGTAAGCCGCAAGCAGTGCGTGAGCCGGAGCTCGCCCAGTAACGGAACATCGGACTCGTAGCTGTGGTGGTAGACGAACCCGCACTTCTCCTGCACCCGACGCGACGGCTCGTTGCCGTCGTAGTAGCAGGCCCAGATTGCAGAAAGACCCAGGTTCTCGAACCCGTAGCGAAGCACCTCACGCGCCGCCTCGGTAGTGAGTCCCTTGCCCTGGCAAGGCACGCCGATCCAATAGCCGAGCTCCATCTCGCCATCTTGCGCCACATCCGAATACTCGGCATGCGTGAGGCCGATTGCTCCCATGAGCTCGCCGGTTTTGCGCGAGACCATCGCGAAGCTGTCGGGCACCGCCAGCACGTCATGGATGATCCGAGCGCTCATCTCCACGCTCTCATGGCACGGCCAGCCCGCACGGGGCCCGATGCGCGAATCGCTCGCCAACTCGTACAGCGCCGCCGCGTCGCACGCGCACCATGGGCGCAGCGCCACCCGCTCGGTGCGCAGTTCCCGTGTGACAGCGTCCTCGTCATACACGCCCATCGCCTCGTCCTTCCGTCGTCCTAAGCATATAGGGTACGCATCTTGCCGCAATCAGCGCACGAGATGCAGCATCCATTCTGCAGACGGGACGCTCCGATCTGCCGGTCTACCGTACCGCCGTTCGCCCCGCCGCTGCAAGCTTGCCAGGAACCCTTTTCCGCCTATAGTGGAAGAGCCAGCGATCTCCATCATGTCGGCGCTACCGGGCACCTCCCCGTGCAATCCGCAACGCTTCGAGCCGCCGGTGCTGCACCGGAAGAAGCCTTCGGGGAAGCTCCTTCGGTACCTGACAGGAAGGCAAGACATGCCGCAGCATATCACTGTCGTCGATTACGACCCGATGTGGCCGCAAGCCTTCGAGGCGGAACGGGCGCTCTTGGCGGAAGCGCTCGGCGACAATTGCACCGCCATCTACCACATTGGAAGCACCGCCGTACCTTGCCTGGCAGCCAAACCAATCATCGATCTCATGGTCGCGGTGAGGAGCTTGCATGAAGTGGACTCCGCCGCCACAACGCTCTGCAACCTTGGCTACGAGTATCTCGGCGAGTTTGGGATTCCTGGCAGGCGCTACCTTCGCAAAGGCGGTGACGAACGGACGCATCAGGTCCACATCTTTGCCGCAGATGACTGGTATAACATCGATCGCCATCTCGCCGTTCGAGACTTCTTGCGCAACAACCGACAGGCGCGGGAGGCATACGCGAACATCAAGCGAGACCTTGCGCAGCGCTACCCGTATGACATCGATGGTTACTGCGCAGGAAAAGGCGAATACGTGCGGGAGCTTGAGCGACAGGCGCTAGCCGTCTACGACGGAAGCCGGAACAAGCCTCATCCCGCTGCCCCAACGGCACAGCAGGGTAAACCTTCCTCCGCCTCAGCGCCCTCCTGTTCGCCAGAGCGGTACACAGGCATAGAGCCGTGCGGACGGTAGCTAAACTGGATATCTATCGAGGCCGCGATGATGGAACCTGCTTCACTTTTTTCGATTTCACCCTTGCACTGTGTATAGGTGTGTATATACTGTAGCTATCGGGTATACACATTATACCCAATGGGAAGGCGCGAAGACGTTCGCAACTTCCAGCGCCGCCAGGGGGACGCCCCAAGGCGGCACCCCTTCTCGGGGACGCCCAAGGAGGGCTATGGAAAGGACTGCGATTTGGACATCATCATCTCTGCCTCAAGCGGCAAACCCATCTACGAGCAGATCGTCGAGCAGATCAAGGCGGCAATCGTAACGGGCGCGCTCGCAGAAGGCGAACAGCTGCCCAGCATCCGCGCGCTCGCCAACAGCCTGCGCGTGAGCGCGATCACCACCAAACGCGCCTACGCCGATCTGGAAGCAGCCGGCCTCATCGAGACGGTCCAGGGCAAAGGATGCTTCGTCGCCAACGGAAATGCCGAGCTCATCCGCGAGGAGCAGATGCGCCAGGTGGAGGCGCACATGCTTCGCGCCATCGAGAGCGGTCGTGCCATGGGCCTCACCGACGATGAGCTTACCGAGATGTTCGCCCTCGAACTTGAATGATCCGCCCGGCTTAAGCCCTAGGGCATCCCGGGATCTTGTGAAAGGAAGCTGACCATGCACGACATGAGAGATACCGGATACGAAACCCTCCCTTTGATCGAGGCCAGAGGCCTCACCAAGCACTACGACGGCTTCTCCCTGCAGGGTGTCGACCTCACCGTGAACGAGGGCGAAGTCGTGGGCTTTATCGGTAAGAACGGAGCCGGTAAATCCACCACCATCAGGGCGCTTCTTGGCCTCTTCCCAACCGACGGCGGCGAGGCGCGCGTGCTCGGCTGCCCGAGTGCGGATCTTTCGCGAGCATCGGGAGCCGAGCTCAAGGAGCAGATCGGCGTCGTCTTCGACACCCTCTCCCTCCCAGACCATCTAAGGATTTCCGATGTCGGCCGTATCTATGCGTACGCGTATGCCAACTGGGATGCACGCCGCTTCGCACGTATGATCGCCGAGCTGGGGATTGACGCTAAAAAGACCGTGAAGAGCCTCTCGCGCGGCATGGGCATGAAGCTCTCTTTAGCCTGCGCGCTCTGCCATGACGCGCGCCTGCTCATCCTCGACGAGGCTACTGCCGGGCTCGACCCCATGGCGCGCGATGAAATCCTGGACGAGCTGCGCGATTTCGTTGCTGCGCCAGGACATGCCATCCTCATCTCGAGCCATATCACCTCGGACCTCGAGCGCATCGCAGATCGCATCGTCTGCATCGATGAGGGCAGCATCGTATTCGACCTGCCCAAAGATTCGATCACCGACGAAATGGGCATCGCGCGCTGCCGCGCGGCAGATCTAGAGCGCATCGCAAACTCCGGCATCATCCCCGATGCTGAGCTGCGCTACCTCCGCCACGACTTCGGTATCGATGTGCTCGTGCCCGATCGCTTCGCTTTCGCGGAGAACTTCCCTGAGATTCCCGTCGACCGCATGACCATAGACGATTACATGTCCCTCCTCCTGAAAGGCGGTGCTCGGTAATGAAAAGCGCCTACTTGATCGAAATGACTGTGTTCCGCGACTATGCCCGCCAGCTTCTGGGACTCGGCCTTTTAGTCAGCCTCTGCATCGGCGTGGGAATGCAAACACCGCTCGCCATGCCCGCGACGCTCACCTGCATGTTCTTTATGATGGCGACGATGGGGCTCGCTGCCTACGATGAGCTCAACCACTGGGGACTCTTCCGCCTCACGCTGCCGCTTTCGCGCCGCGACGTGGTGCTCGGTCGCTATGCCGCCATCGTGACGCTGGGCCTCATGGGCATGGTAGTGGGGCTTGTCGGCGCGCTCATCGCCATCGCCGCCGTGACCGTCATTGGAGTCCCCGGAGAGGTCGGCCGAGCGTTCTCCTTTGACGCAGAACTGCTGGCACCCATGGCGTTCACTACGGTCTTTTGCCTGCTTATCGGGTCTATCGTATCAAGCGTCGTAACCCCCATCTACTTCCGCCTAGGACAGACGCGTGCCACCCAGATCCTGCCCACGGTGATCGTGCTGCTGTTCGTGGTACCGGTTGTCATCCTCGGAAACAGCGGCATGCTCGATGGCGGCATTCCAGGCATGGAGCTCCTTTCAGCCGCGCTTGAGCTGTTGGGCACGCCGGGCGGTATGGCCGCAGGCTGCGTGCTCTGCATCGGCATCTCCGCTCTTGCGCTCGGCGTCTCCGCCGCGATCTCGCTTAAGCTGTACGAGAAGCGAGAGTTGTAAGAACTCGGCACCTAAGAGATAGCCGGAACGTCCGTTTCCCGCCATCACGATGCTATCTAGGACGATCCGGCAGCAGCGGCACGGGAGCCTGCGCAGCTTGGTTGCGCGCAGGCTCCCATATTGCATACCCCAACGCGCGACGACAAACCGAAGGCTCCGCACCTGCGCGGGCAATAATGAGTTAGATGGGGTCTCACACCCGGCGGACAAGCGTTGCCGAAGCCCGAAAACGCCCCTTCTCACCGGAGCCGGCCATACTCATGCGTCTTGGCGGTGGTCGAAAAGCGAAAACGCGCGTACACCCGAGATGATTAATAAGAAATTGCCTGTTCAGAACAGTGGGCATGTTTTGTCTACAAACGCCAATCGATTTTTACCACCGCCAAGACGAGCGAACCGCGCTGCGACCGGTGCGAAGGACAGATCGCGAGCCCGAACAGCCCTGAACGAGGTCCAGCAACGAGGTATAGCGTAGCTCACGCGCCTCGCCTGCCAGTGCCGGCACCCCGTCTGTCGAGAAGCCGACGCAGAACAGTCCCCTATCGAGGAGCCGTCGACACCAGTTATTCGTCTGCGGGCGGCATTTAGCATGAGACTCGCCTTTCCAAGGCCGCTTCTTGCTAAATACCGCCCGCAGATTTCCGAAAAGAACTCTGGATAGGGATGTGCGGCGAGTGCAGGAGCGACGACAAAAGAGCCGCACCAAGCACTGATGCCACGTCGGATGCGACGGCGCGCGTCGCGTCAGGCGCTACGCCAGACGCGCGTACTTGCGCTTGCCCACCTGGAGCACAACGCCGGCATGGAGGAGCGCCGGGTCGATGTTGTAGCTCTTGGGCGCCACCGGCTTCTGGTCGATCTTCACGCCCCCGCCATCGATAAGGCGGCGCGCCTCGGAGACGCTCGGAGCAAGACCGGCCTCCTTGAGCAGCCCTGCGAGATAGATCAGTCCCTCGGCGTTGGGTGTGAGATCAACCGAAACCTCAGCGATATCCTCGGGCAGCTGCGCCTCTTTGAACACGCGGTCGAACTCCGCCTGGGCCTCGTCGCCGGCACCAGCGCCGTGGTAGGTGTCGCACAGGTCGCGACCGAGCGCGCGCTTGAGCTCATAAGGGTCTGCCGAGCCGTCGGCGAGCGCAGCTTCGATTGCGTCCACCTCGTCCGGGGACTTCGAGCTCGCGAGGCGGTAGTACTTACCGATCATCTCGTCGGGGATGGACATCGTTTTGCCGAACATATCGGCGGGCTCGTCGGTCAAACCAATGTAGTTGCCGTAGCTCTTGGACATCTTCCTCACGCCATCGGTGCCCTCGAGCAGCGGCATCGTGAGCGCAATCTGGGGCTCCATGTCCATCTTCTCCATGAGCTCGCGTCCGGCAAGCAGGTTGAAGAGCTGGTCGGTACCGCCCATCTCGACGTCCGCCTTGATCTTCACGGAGTCGAATGCCTGCATAACCGGATAGAGGAACTCATGCAGGGCGATAGGCGTCTGGCTCTGGTAGCGCTTGGTGAAATCGTCGCGCTCGAGGATGCGCGCCACGGTGAACTTGCTGCAGAGCTCGAGCATGCCCTTGAGGTCGAGCGACAAGATCCAATCGCCGTTGTGCACGATGGTGGTCTTCTCGGGGTCGAGGATCTTCATTGCCTGGCTCACGTACGTGGCGGCGTTTGCCTCCACCTGCTCCTGCGAGAGCTGTGGGCGGGTCGAATTCTTACCGGAAGGGTCGCCGATCATCGCGGTGCCGTTACCGATGATGAGGGTGACCTTGTGACCCAGGTCCTGGAACTGGCGCATCTTACGCAACGGAACGGCATGCCCCAGGTGCAGGTCGGGACTGGTAGGGTCCACGCCGAGCTTGATGTTGAGCGGCACGCCGCGCTCGAGCTTCTTTCTCAGGTCAGCCTCGGGCACGATCTGCGCCACACCGGAAGTGATGACGCGCATCTGTTCATCGACTGAAAGCAAGGTAGGTCCTCCTGCTCGAATCTAGCGCCCTCGCCCGAGACCGGGCGGTGCTGTATTGGCAACTTTTTTAGTTTAGCCGAGTTTCCCGCTTCGACCAAGACCAAGCGAGGGAGGCCGTATTCACGCCGATCTGGGCGAGCGTCAGCGCAGGTTGGGGTTGTAGCCGATCACGGAATCCTTGCCATACCACTGAGCAAGGCGGTAGTTGATGTAGTTATCCATGTTGTCACGGATGTCGCCCATGAAGAGCACCTTGGGACCAGCTGTGTAGTAGGCGACCTCCACCTGGGACTCCGGTGTCTCTTCGAGGTAGGCGAGCCGCGCCCTCACCTGCTCGTCGTAATCCGCAGCCTCGCCCGAGATGAGCGATGCGGCAGCCGAGATCGAAGTCAGATCATCGCGATGGCGCTCATCGACGGCAAGGGCCGCAAGTACAACAACGAGCGTCAGGGCCACCGCCCCAAAGTAGGCACCGAGCACACGCGCTGGATGCGGCGCCGACGCCGACTGGCTCGTCTCACGCTTCAATACCAGATCCGCATACGCGGCGCCGAGGGGCGCGCCATCCTCGGCGCGCGCAACGCCATGCAAGCGCTCCCATCTACGCGCAACCCACCCCACAAGCCAGCCTGCGCACAGCATAGAGGCCATGACGAACAGGTCGTAGCGGATGTTCTGCACCCGCCCGGGGCCAACGTTTCCCATCGAGAAGAAGGTCGGCGTGAAGCTCGCCATGAAGAGCGCAAGCATGACGAGCACGGGCAAAGCGGGTAGGCGATACGAGCACGCGTTTCGCTGAGCGAGTCGCCAGAACACGGGAACGGTGAGCAGAAGCGCGACTACAAGCAAACCGTTTATCCAGAGCAAGGAGTACTCGAATCCCGCAAGGGCGCTCCGCGCCATCGTGCCCACCACGCCCGCGCCATCACCGGGGAACTGCGTCACCTGGCGCTCAGCGTTGCCCGGAGCCGCCATGGAGCACGCGAAGCCGCAAACCAGGATCGCGAGCGCCGGCACGAGCGCCAACGCGCGGGTGCGCACGCGCACGATGCCTGCCACCGTCACAGCGAGCAAGGCGAGAACGCAGACGATACCCGTCACGAAGTTGCCGCCCGCCACCACGAACGCGAGCGCGCAAAGCGCCAACGTCCGCACAGCCGTACCTCCCGCGGTAAGCGGCCCGCGCCGGGTACGGCCACGCAGGAGCCGGACCACCAAGCCTGCACCGAAGAGCATCAAGGAGTGGTAGAAGGTGTAGTAGATCGCTGAGTTGTACCACCAGAACGCCTCGACGGGGCTCGGCACGAGCTGCGTCTGCAAAAACAGCACCAGGCAGGTGAGAACGAGCCACGAACTGCGGTCGCCGCCTGCGACATCGCGCACCGCCACGCCCACAGCATAGCCCGTTGCGAGCACGAGCACCGCTATGATGAAAACCGCGCCCAGCCCGTAAAGCGATTCGCTGAACACCCCGGGCTGCAGCGACATGAGAAAGATCGCGGAGTAGGTTCCCTGCCAGCTTTCGAACGTATCAAGCGTCTGCTGCAGCGCAGCCGCCACAGCTCCCGAGAGCCCCTCGCCTGCCTCGAGCGCGAGGTGGGCGTCCACACCGTAATGCCAGTCGTCGGCGTAGCTATGGTCGAAGGCGGAGATTGCCACCATGACGCCTAAGGCGAGCGCAACAATGATGCAGAGCGCCGCAGCGAGCACGCGCACGGGGTCGGTGCGGCGGCAGCCGAGCTCGCGGTGCGCGGAACCCACCTCATCGGCAGCCAGGGCGCTCCGTGAAAGGTCTTGCCCGCGAGCACCGGTTGCGCGCGCAGGCGCGAAATGGGCGGCGACATGATCGGCAGCGGATTGCGAAGAATCGGCGGCGGCACGCGCGGCGGGGGTGTGTTGCGTCTCGGTCTCCACATAGGCTCCCATCGGCAGCCCGCACGGCAGGTATGCAGCGGGTCTGGAATTTACTCAGAACAAGGATACACAACACGTATAGACCATATGTTGCGGTATTGTGAGAGCATGTATGTTTGACGACCCGGTAAGCCGCAATCGGGCGGCTACCCACCTGATCAGGAGGTCTTCATGGGCCCACGTCAGCGCAATATGCGTTCGCGCGCTAAGACGCACGCCACATCGATGATCGTCGCCTCGGTCTTCGGTTTTTTGCTCCTCACCGGCATCGCGTTCGGTGTGGGCATGATCGGAGTCGTCGAGACCTGGCTGCAGGACCTGCCCGACTATGAGAACGCGGACCTGTATCTCGCCAGCGAACCCACCGTCGTCCTCGACGCCGATGGCAACGAGATCGCGAGCTTCTACACGCAGAACCGCACCACCATCACGATCGACCAGGTGTCCGAATACGTCCTCGAGGGCACAGTCGCCACGGAGGACGAGCGCTTCTACGAGCACAACGGCGTCGACATCGTCGGTATCATGCGCGCCGTGATGGTGCAGCTCACGGGCGGCTCCGAGGGAGCGTCCACCATCACCCAGCAACTCGTCCGCAACACGATCCTCTCCGATGAGCAGTTCGACATCACCCTCGAGCGCAAGGTGCGCGAAGCCTACCTTGCCCTCAAGGTCGAGGAGATCTACTCCAAGGATGAGATCTTGATGATGTACCTCAACACCATCTTCTACGGGCATGGCGCCTATGGCATCGAGGCCGCATCGCAAACCTACTTCTCGAAGAGCGCCGCGGACCTCACTCTCGCCGAGGCCGCGCTGCTCATCGGTCTCCCCAACGCTCCTTCGCAATACGATCCCACGGTCAATCCCGACCTCGCGGTCCAGCGCCGCAACACGGTACTCGACCGCATGCTCTCCAATGGCTGCATCTCGCAGGAGGAGCACGATGCCGCTCAGGCAGCCCCCCTGGAGCTGAACGTCACCGAGATGTCTGATACCGGCGTCAACATCAACGCCTATCCGTATTTTGTCGATTACGTGCGTTCGCTGCTTGAGGACGAGTTCGGCTACGACCAGATCTTCTCCGGCGGTCTTACCGTGCACACCACCATCGACCCGGACGCTCAGCAAGCAGCCGAGACCGCTGTCACCGAGCGCTTGGCCGTCTACGACGAGCCCGACCTCGATGCCGGCATGACCATCATCGACAACGAGACCGGTGCGATCGTCGCTATGGTTGGCGGCAAGGACTACTACGCCGACTCGAACCACATCAACCACGCGACAGCGCAGCGCCAGACCGGCTCCGCTTTCAAGGCCTTCACGCTCGCAACCGCCATCGACCAGGGCATGAACCCCGACATCACCATCAATTGCGGTTCGCCTATGGAGTTCGACGACGGCACCTACCGCGTGGAGAACTACGGCAACCACAACTACGGATACATCTCCCTGGCGCGCGCCACCGAGGTCTCGTCCAACACCGGCTACGTGCAAGTTGCCAAGGCGGTGGGCGTCCAGAATGTCGTCGACATGTGCCATAACCTTGGCATTGAAGACCATATGAACGCTTACTCGTCGCTCACGCTCGGCACGCAGTCGCTCTCTACCCTCCAGATGGCCGAGGCATACTCGGCCCTCGCCACGGGCGGAATCCACCGTGATGCCATCGCCATCACCTCTATCGAAAACCGTGATGGAGAGACCATCTACGAAGCCGAGGACACCTCTGAGCGCGTGCTCGACGCAGACGTCGCCTCGACGGTGACGGATATTCTTCAGGGAGTCGTCTCCCGCGGTACCGCAACGACCGCCCGTCTCTCGGTAAATCAGCCGTTCGCTGGCAAGACCGGTACCACCGACCTTCCGTCCGACCTGTGGTTCTGCGGTTACACTCCGCAGTACTCCCTTGCCGTGTGGTGCGGCCACAGCGGTGGCTCCACCCGCATCACCGTCTGGGGGCGCCAGGCCACTACGGCAGACCTGCCCCTGCCCATGGCGCGCGACACGCTGAACGCGCTTCTCGAGGGCGTGGAGCGCGAGGAGTTCCCCGAGGGCGGCACTCCCACCTACAAGGATAACGACGTCTGGGAAGTCGACGGCGAGCCGTTGGAGAACAGGCATCCCGAGACTGAGGAACCCGAGACCGAGGAGACGCCAACCACCGAGGAACCGGCGACCGACCCCACCTCGCCCGTAACCTCGCCGACCCCCACTACACCGCCCTCGGAGTCGACCACGACCGACCCGAACCCGCCCTCAGATACGTCCACGACCAACCCGAACCCGCCTTCAAGTACTGGTGACCCCAGCGGTTCCAACGACGGCAACGCAAGCGTTTCCCCATAATGACGCCGGAAGCAGTGCCTGAAAACGCCGTGTGCGGGGCGAGCTTCCAAGCAGCAGAGGTTCTGCATAATCGATGCAGAAAGGAAAGGCCATCGGCACAAGCCGGTGGCCTTTCTCTCACCGGGCAACTTTCCCCGGCGCTTGTCTCTTACCTGCGGACCTCATGCTGGCGGGTACCAGCTAAGGAGACGCTTCGCTGATGGGACCCTCACCACCGGTCATGTCACTTCCATGCGGTATTCCAGTAACGATATGCCTCATCTATCTGGAAGGGAATCGTTCGGACATCACGCTGCGACTTTTCGCCTTGTCCGCCCGGCATCGCAACGACTAGATCCATCCACCCTGGGCTTCTAGACCGCAATGCGCCCCTCGGAGCACCCGCCATCTCACGCATTACGCGCTTGTATACTCATATCGCAACTATTCTGCATTATAGAAATCATCAATCGTAATAATTCTTCATTCTGTTTCTGCCTCGTATGATTAATGCAAGTTTGCAATACGCATCGTAAATTATATTAATTTCTATCAACCTAATCGTAAAATTAGTTCACTTTATAAAGTGTTATCGTACTGTATATGCATATTGTTTCAATATCCTGCAATTAGTTTACAATAAGCATTTCCAGATTGCATTTTTCTTACGATATACCCTGCTGCCATTCTACAGCCGGACGGTGCAGCTGAGAACGCGGTCCATGCACCGTTATAACGCAGCAGATCTGCTTCCTTCGCTGGGAGCCTTCGCGCGCTAGGAAAGTAGCAGGCATTCAGGTTACTCGGTATCGTAATGGCTAAGCCCTTAGCCGCGCGGGTCGCAGAGCTTGGAAATAATCTGCTCTAGGTGAGCACCGTCTTCATCGGTCCGGGTGATGACAAGAATCGTATCGTTGCCGGCAAGGGATCCCAGAACCTCCGGAAGCTCAGCCGCGTCGATGGCGGCAGCGATACCGGACGCGGTACCCGGCTGCGCCTTCACGATAACCAAGTTTCCCGCGTGTACGACCTCGATCACCAACTCGGAAACCATTCGCTGCAGGTGGAGGTCCTCAGCGAGTACATAGACCCCCTCGGGAAGCTTGCGAAGGCCCATGTCGGCGATGTCGCGCGAGACGGTCGCCTGCGTGCAGTCGTATCCCTGTTTCTTGAGCTCTTCGACGAGCACGCGTTGGGTGCGGACGTTCTTGTTGCGCACGATCTCCCTGATCGCGTCCTGACGACCGTTCCGCTTCTTAGCCATAACGCGCTCCCATCGTATATCCCAGACGACGCCGAGTAACTTCAAATTGCATAACGAGCCTATAGAAAGGCGCACTTATGAATAATATCGCGTTACGGAACCACGTAAACGTCCGTTAACAAACTGATGAGCCGAATGGGCGAAAAAAGCCCGCAGGCGAACAGACCTTAGTCCCTGGCGGCACCGACGCAGGGACCGCTCTACATGAGACCGAGCATGCTAAGCGGATGACGCGGCAGCGGCAAGCGCGAAGCGTACGCAAGCTTGCTTATGCGAGCACCCAGGCAGCAGCCCATCACGTTGCGGCGCGCAACCCAACGGTACATGAGGCCCGCAGGACCCCTCGCCTTGTCGAGCGCCTTGATGGTTCGCTGGGTACCGGGCGCTTCGAGGATATCTCGGACGCGCTCGGTCCGCTCGATAGATGAAATACCGCGCGCGAGCACGATTCGCTCGATGGAAGCAACAATCTGGCGCAAGTGCAGGCGATGCACAGCGATAACGAGGTCGTGATCGTCCTCGAGATGCCAATAGGACACAAGCTCGAGAAGGCGCTCGTGCTCACGTTCGCGATGTGCATACGCCAAACCGCCGGGAGCAGCAAGGCTCTCGCCTGCTGCCGTCGCATGGTAGACGGCATCGGATACAACAGCCACGCGCGCAACGTCTTCGAGGTAAGCAGCCAAGAAGGAGACCTGGCTTTTGCACAGCGCCATGCGCAAGCCAAGATCATCGATACGCGCGCGCAAAAGCGCCTTGCCCCTCAGCACACTGAACAGACCCTGCTCTATGAGGGGAGCTGCACCATGTCGAAACTCCGATGCGGAGGAGGTGGGCGCCAAGGGCACGTCGAGCACCTGAGAGACGCGCTCTCCATGGCCGAGGTAGGTGTCGATCGAGAGGGCCATGATGCCCATCTCGAGCTCAGAGGCTGTAAGAGCTTGGGCAAGCGCTCCGAGCGCATGCGGGGCGAACCAGTCGTTTTGCCCCATGACGAGGATATAGCGTCCCCGAGAGGCAGCGATGGCCGCATCGAGAGCGGCCTCCTCGTCAGCATCGCCCAGATTCAGGACATCGAGGGAAATATCGCGCTCGGCGATGCCCTCGAGGATCCTTACGGTCCCGTCCGTTGAGCCCCGATCAGCAACGAGCAGTTGGATATCGGTGCTGCCTTGGGAAAGCACGCTCTCGACCGCGCGACCAATATGCTGCTCAGCATTGTGCGTCGTCATGACGACGGACACGAGCGGTTGCTTAGCAGCGCGGCGCGACACGGGACCCAAGCCTCCCATCATACGGAAAACGAGCCTGATATTCGTTATGGTAGCACCCGGCAAATGCCCGAAAGCGCTCGCCGACGGCTGCACGCCATGTCCATTTTTTCGGACCTGATGAGGCTTGGCGGGACCATCTCAAGAAGCCATATCAGCAACCCGCGGATTAGCGGCTGCGAGGCGTCCTGCTCATGGCGCCGGGGTGAGCGAGCCTTCCGGATAGCGCACGGCGCGGAACACGAGCCCGTCAGCAGGGGCCGTAGGTCCTGCGGCAGCGCGATCGCAGGCAGCAAGGGCCTCGGCGACCCATTCCGGTTCGCGACGACCCTGGCCCACCTCTGCGAGCGTACCCACAATGCTGCGGACCATTGAATGCAGGAAGGCGTTGCCGGTAATGGTGAACTCGAGCAGCTCCTCATCCAGCTCGCAGGCGCGCGAGAGCTCCACCTCCATCACGTTGCGGCACGTTGGCTTGCCCACCGCCGAGGCAACCTTGCAGAAGCTCTTGAAGTCATGTTCCCCCACCAGGCAACCCATCGCCTCGCGCATCGCTCCGTCATCGAGCGGGGTTCGCAGCCACCAAACCCGGTCGCGCGTGAGCACGGGGCGCTCGGGCCGGTCGGCGATGCGGTAGACGTAGGTTCGCGCCTCGGCATCGAAGCGCGCCGAGAACCCTGGCGCCGCATGGAAGACCGCGTTCACGGCGATATCGCGCGGCAGCAGGGCGTCCATCGCACGCAACCACCTGCGCGCAGGGATCTTAAGCTCCGCCGCTTCGGCGGAAAAGCTCACGTACTGGCTGAGCGCATGCACGCCGGCATCCGTTCTACCCGCGCAGGTAAGCTCGACCCCGCGGCGCAGGAACGTCTCGAGAGCCCGCCTGAGCTCACCCGCGATCGTCCTGACGCCAGGCTGCGGCTGCTCGGCGAATCCGCTGTACGCGCCGCCCGCGTAGGCAACGCGTAACACGATGGTGCCTTCGGCGGCTTCCTGCTTGTCGAATGCCATCAGCACTCCCCGCTTCCCATGAGACCCTTCCGCCCTGTCCGGGCCCCTTCGCCTTATCCCATGCAGGACATGATAACCACTAACGCCATAACCGCGATACCCACGGCAAGTGCCGCGCGACTCCGCCCGTCGAGCGGCAAAGGCCGCGGACCCAGGCGCGCCGAGCTCTCGTACAAGCGCGCGTCCATGGATTCCGCGACGCGATCGGCCCGTCTGAAGAGCCCCACGACCACCGGCGTGAGCACCGATGCCCACGCGTGCACGCGTTTGATAACGCCAGCCTCGTCGAACGCCACGCCGCGCGCCGCCTGAGCCATTCGGATGCGATGAACCTCTTCGGTGACGAGCGGGATGAAGCGGAGAGCCATGGAGAGCATGAGGCCCACATCGGCCACGGGCACGTTGAACCGACCAAGGGGCCGCATGAGGCGAACGCAGCCCTCCGCGAGCGCCGTAGGCGTCGTGGAGGACGAGACCGCAAGCGCGAAGCTCACAAGCAACGCGATACGAATCACGGCCACTGCCGCTCGGAGGCCACCTGCCGTGCTCACCCCCAAGGCACCCCACAACGCTATATCGCCCGTTCCATCGCAGGACACGAGGTTCGCGCAGACGATGAACAAGAGCAGCGCAGCCACCGGTCTGATCGAACGGAGCAACGCGCTCGGGCCCACGCCCCCCATCCCAAGCGATACCGCAGCCGCAAGTATCCATAGCGCAAGGGCCCACGGCGCCTGCGCAGCGAAGATCGCGATTGTCGCCCCCAGCAGGAGCACGATCTTCACCCGTGCATCGATGCGACTGAGCAACGGGGATGCCAAGGGTGCCGGAGCGCCGCCGCCCGCCTCGAAGGGCGTTGCTGCCGCGGTCGCCCCCTCCCCCATCGCAGAGACGTCCATCTCCTCGATGAGCCGCCATGATTCCGGAGGCTCCATACCGGCATCCCTGAACGCCCGCGCTGCGTCCTCATGCTCGAAGGGGCTACCCGCCCAGACCATCTTGCCGCCTGCGATCACGACGACACGGTCCACCTCGGGCAGCCACTCCTCTAGGTCATGGCTCACGACCACGACGGGCAGCCCCTCCTCGGCAAGCGAGTTCACCAGCTCGTGAAGCGCCGTGCGCGATAGGGTGTCGAGGCCGGCTGTCGGCTCATCGAGGACGAGCGCCCGTGGGTCCGCGGTGATAACGCTGGCGAACCCCACGCGTCGCGCCTGCCCGCCGGATAGCGAAAATGGATCTGCAGCAAGCGGCACGTCGAGCGCCGTTCGATCCCTCGCCTGCACGACGCGCTCGCGGACCTCATCCTCGCCAAGGCCGAGATTACGGGGAGCGAAGGCAAGCTCCGCCTCCACGCTCTCGAGAAAGAACTGCTGCTCAGGATTCTGGAACGCAAGACCCACCATACCTGGACGCGGCCGCTCGCCGCAGATGTACACCGCTCCGTCATCCGGGCTGATAAGACCGGCCATAAGACAGGCGAGCGTGGTCTTACCCGCACCGGACCGGCCAGCAAGGAGCACTATCTCACGCGGCCGCGCCTCAAAATCGATGCCGTCGAGAACCTGGGTGCCGCCAAGCGCGACCGTTGCCCCTTCGACCGAGACCCCCTGCTCGCTCGCGCGGCCCGTCTTAAGTCGAGAGAAATCAACGGCAGCGGAAGGCTCCGCACAGCACGATCGCAGCTCCGATACAGCCTGCTCGTTCAGCGCTCCTGCACGCAGGCTCTCGCGAACCCAACGGCCCACATCCTCCGGCTCGATCCCTCGAGATGCGTCGTAGCCGCATTCAAGGGCGCGGCGCAACGCCTCGACGTAGGGGTTATCGATGAGCGTGCGGCTCCACAGCCCGTACCCGTCGACGTCTAAAAGCAGGTCAGCGGGAGCGCCTTCCCATATCAGGCGGCCCGCTTCAAGAACCAGCACGCGATCGCAGGCGATGACCTCGATGGGATCGTGCGTGACGAGGACCACGCCAGCACCTCGGGACGCGAGGTCGCGAAACAGGCGCCGGAACGCCGGACGGCACGCGCTGTCCAACTGCGCGGTCACCTCGTCGAGCACTAGGTAGGCCGGATGCATGGCGAGTATCCCCGCAAGCGCGAGGCGCTGCAGCTCTCCACCGGAAAGCGTGGAGACCAGCCTGCCCGCAAAGTCGCTCAGACCCACCGCAGCAAGTGCCTCATCACACCGAACCGAGACTTCTTCTTCATCCAGGCCGAGGTTCCTCGGGCCGAACGCGACCTCATCGAGTACTTCGGTAGATACCGCCTGGTCATAGGGGCTCTGGCCAACCAGGCCCACCAGACGCCGAATTTCGTCCGTTCGAGAGGTCGTCGCTCCGTTATACCCGGTAACACGAACCATACCCGTATCGGGAGCCTGGGCGCCGCACATGACGCGCGCGAGCGTGGATTTGCCCGAACCGTTGCGACCGATGATCGCAACCATCTCACCGGGGGCGATGAAGCACGAGACGCCATCGAGGGCCTGCACGCCAAGCGGCTGCACGGATTTGCTGCGCTCACGCGCGTCATGTGCTGCCGGTGCGGTAAAGCCCACCTCCACATCGACGACCTCGAGCATGCCACCTCGCCTCTCGACTCTCACGTTCGCATTACTTGGGCGCACCAAGACAATCGATCGCCCCAGAGGACGCCATCGACCCAAACAAGACCGTAAGCGATCACAGGCGGCGCATTGCACCTGGGCGCCCGGTGCGCAACCGAAACGATACCAAAAAGGGCCCCGCAACGGGGGCCCTTGCCAAAAACCATATGGCGACGAGGCTACTCGGCCTGCTCCTCGGCAGCATCGGTAGTCTCCTCGGCGACCTCAACGGTCTCCTCGGTCTCGACGGCCTCGGCCTCGGGAGCCTCCTCCTCGACCTTCTCGACCTTCTTCGGAGCGACGGCCTTCTTGGGCGCAGCCTTGGAAGCCTTCTTGACCACGGGCTCGCTCACGATCTCGATGATCACCATGCGGGCGTTATCGCCCTTGCGGGGACCGAGCTTCATAATACGGGTGTAACCGCCGTTGCGGTCGGCCCACATGCCCTGAGCGGCCTTGTCGAAGATCTCGGCAACGAGCTGCTTATCGCCGAGCTTGGCGATGGCCAGACGACGAGAGTGAAGGTCGCCCTTCTTGGCCCAGGTGATGATGGGCTCGACGTAGCCACGGAGCGCCTTGGCGCGGGTCTCGGTGGTCTTGATGCGGTCGTTCTCGAAGAGCGACTTGGCAAGGCTCTTCTTCATGGCCTTGGTATGGCTCGCGTCGGTACCGAGCTTCAGGCCTTTCTTCTTGTTGTGACGCATGGTCTCGTTTCTCCTCTATGTGCAGAGCCTATGCCTTGAGGCTCAGACCCATCGACTCAAGCTTATCCTTAACTTCCTCGATCGACTTCACGCCGAAGTTGCGGATGTTAAGCAGATCGTTCTCGGAGAACTCCACCAGCTGGCGCACGGAGTGGATGCTCGCGCGCTTCAGGCAGTTGTAAGAGCGAACCGAGAGATCGAGATCCTCGATCTGCTTATCGAGCTCGGCGTTGTCGCTGGTGACCTCGGGAGCGAAGATGGAAGGCTCCTCCTCCGCCTCGGGGGTCTCGGCGAGGTTCATGAAGGCGCTCATGTGCTGGTTGATGATGTTCGCGGCCTGGACCACGGCATCACGCGGGGTGAGCGCACCGTTCGTCTCGATCTCGAGGACGAGGCGATCGTAGTCGGTGTGCTGGCCAACACGGCACGCCTCGACGAGCTTGGCGCAGCGACGCACGGGCGAGAACAGCGAGTCGACGTGGATGACGCCGATCGGGTCGTTATCGCGCTTGTTGCCCTCGTAGGACACATAGCCGCGGCCGTAGCCGATGCGCATGCTCATGGTGAGGTGACCGCCCTCGTTGAGCGTGGCGATGTGCTGCTCGGGGTTGACGAGCTCGAACTCGGAGGGGATGAAGAAATCCGCACCGGTGACCTCGCACGGACCATCGACGGAGATGGTGGCCGTACCCTCGCCCGCACTGGTGCCCAGCGCACGGAAGACCAGGCCCTTCACGTTGAGGACGATATCGGTGACATCCTCGACCATGTTGGGGATGGTCATGAACTCATGCTGGGCTCCATCGATCTGAATCGCCTCGACCGCGGCGCCCTCCAGGGAGGACAGGAGCACGCGACGCAGGGAGTTGCCCAGCGTGTCGCCGTACCCGCGCTCGAGCGGCTCAACGGAGACGCGAGCGGACGTCGCATCGATCTCCTCGACTTGAACCTGAGGCCTAATGAATTCTGACATGTATTAACCTCCAGCCTCAGCAGCCCGGATGGACTACTTAGAGTAGAGCTCGACGATGAGCTGCTCTTGGATATCAGTGCTGATCTGCTCGCGCGTGGGCAGCGAGAGCACGTTACCGGAGAGCTTCTCGATATCGACCTCGAGCCAGCCGGGCACCTCGAAGCGCTCGGACTGGATGAGGGCCTCTTTGATGGGAAGGAGGTCGCGATACTTCTCGCCGACGGCGACGACGTCGCCGGGCTTGACCTGGTAGGAGGGGATGTCGACGCGCACGCCGTTCACGGTGAAGTGGCCGTGGGTGACGGTCTGACGGGCCTCGCGACGGGTGCGGGCGAAGCCGAGACGGAACACGACGTTGTCGAGACGGCTCTCCAGAAGGGTCATGAGGTTGTCGCCCGTGACGCCCTTCATGCGGCGGGCACGCTCGAAGTAGCGGTGGAACTGCTTCTCGAGCACGCCGTAGATGAACTTAGCCTTCTGCTTCTCGCGCAGCTGCATGCCGTACTCGGATTCCTTACGGCGGCGCTTGGGCTGACGCTTCGATTCCTTCTTGCTGCTGTAGCCCAGCTCAACGGGATCGACCCCGAGCTGGCGGCAGCGCTTAAGAACAGGAGTCCTGTCGATTGCCATGGTAATGCGATCCTTTCAGTTACACGCGGCGACGCTTCTTGGGGCGGCAGCCGTTGTGCGGGATGGGGGTCTTGTCCTGGATGCTCGTGACCTCGAGGCCGGCGGCCTGGAGCGAGCGGATGGCGGTCTCGCGACCGGAGCCGGGGCCCTTCACGAACACGGCGACCTTGTGCATGCCGTGCTCCATGGCGGCCTTGGCGCAGGCCTCGGCGGCCATCTGGGCAGCGAAGGGCGTGCTCTTGCGGGAGCCCTTGAAGCCCACCTGGCCGGCGGAACGCCACGCGATGACATTCCCCTGGGGATCGGTAATCGAGATGATCGTGTTGTTGAACGTGGAGCGGATGTGCGCCTGCCCCACGGCGATGTTCTTGCGATCGGCGCGCTTGATACGGGTGACAGCGCCGCGCTTGTTCTTTGCAGTAGCCATCTAGCGCTCCTTACTTCTTCTTCTTTGCACCGATCTGACGCTTCGGGCCCTTGCGGGTGCGAGCGTTGGTGTGCGTGCGCTGGCCGCGGACCGGCAGGCCCTTGCGGTGGCGCAGGCCACGGTAGCAACCGATGTCCATAAGGCGCTTGACGTTCTGGTTGCGCTCACGACGGAGGTCGCCCTCCACCATGAGGTGGTTCTCGTCGATGTACTTGCGGAGGACGTCGACCTCCTCGTCGGTGAGGTCGCGGACGCGGGTGTCCGGGTTGATGTTAGTCTCCGCGCAGATCTTAGACGCGGTGGTGCGGCCGATGCCGTAAATGTAGGTCAGACCGATCTCGACGCGCTTCTCGCGCGGAAGGTCGACACCATTGATACGGGCCAACTTTCAATCTCCTCTCTTAACCCTGACGCTGCTTGTGGCGCGGGTTCTCGCAGATGACGAGCACCTTGCCGTGGCGCCTGATGATCTTGCACTTGTCGCACATCTTCTTGACCGAAGGACGTACCTTCATGATGCTTCCTTTCGGATACGCGAAACACTGCCTACTATCTACTCGTCCAGCCGCAGACGTGAATACCCAAAGCTGGAATGCCCGGCCATGCGGGCGGGGCCGTCGCTATTTGTAGCGATACGTGATGCGCCCGCGCGTGAGGTCATAGGGGGAGAGCTCCACCACGACCTTGTCGCCCGGGAGGATACGGATGTAGTTCATGCGGATCTTGCCCGAGATGGAGCAAAGCACCGAATGACCGTTCTCGAGCTCGACGCGGAACATCGCATTGGGGAGCGGCTCGGTGACCTTACCCTCGAGTTCGATTGCATCTTCCTTTTTCACAGGCACATCTTTCTCTAGGAAACGACAGCAACAGCGAATGATACAACACTTCGTGCTGTACCGTGGATTTTTCGTAATGACTTCATAACTCCCCCGCAGGCGCGCGGGAGGTGGCGCTTAGAGCTACATGACCCCGCCCTGAAGCGAGCACCACGGCCCCTGGGCGTCCTGCGTGAGCGCCACGGGACCGTCCGCCGTGATGGCGATCGTGTTCTCGTAGTGCGCGGCGGGAAGGTGGTCGTTCGTGGTGACGATCCAGCCGTCGGGACCGGTCGAGACGTGGTGCGTGCCCAGCGTGATCATGGGCTCGATCGCGATGACCATGCCCACCTCGAGGCGCACGCCCCTCCCCTTCTTGCCGAAGTTGGGGACGTTGGGCTCCTCGTGCATCACGCGGCCCACGCCGTGGCCCACGTACTCGCGCAGCACGCCGTAGCCGTTCGACTCGGCGAGCGACTGGATGGCGTGTCCGATGTCGCCGATGCGGTTGCCCGGCACGGCCTGGGCGATGCCCGCCTTCAGGCAGTCGAGGGTGCACTCGCACAGCGCCTTGACCTCGGGCGCGGGGTTGCCCACGTAGAAGGTCCAGGCGTTGTCGCCCACCCAGCCGTCCACGACCGCTCCCGTGTCGACGGACAGGATGTCGCCGTCGCGCAGGATCACGTCGGGGTTGGGGATCCCGTGGACCACGGCGTCGTTGAGCGACGCGCAGATGGTCCCCGGGAACCCGCCGTAGCCCTTGAAGGCCGGCGTGCCGCCGTGCATGCGGATGATCTGCTCGGCGAGCTGGTCGAGCTCGAAGGTGGAGACGCCGGGGCGCACCATGGCGCCAACGTGGCGGAGCGCCATCTTGGACAGCGCTCCGGCCTTCTTCATCTCCTCGATCTCGCGCTCGGATTTGATCTTGATCATAGACCGAGCGCTTCCTTGACGTCCGCATAGACCTCGTCGATGGCGCGGGCGCCGTCGACGGCCTTGAGCAGGCCCTGGCCGCGGTAGTACTCGACGAGCGGGGCCGTCGAGTTCTGGTAGACGTCCAGGCGGTTCTGGATGGTCTCGGGCTTGTCGTCATCGCGCTGGTACATCTCGCCACCGCAGGAGGGGCACACCGCGTCGGCGGCAGTGCCGGTGTAGCCGCAGGCGCGGCAGGTGCGGCGGGCGGAGAGGCGGTCGATGATGACCTTGGGCTCGACGTCGATGAGCAGGGCGCAGTCGATGGAGCGGCCCATGCCCGCGAGCTCGGAGTCGAGCGTCACGGCCTGGACCGTGTTGCGGGGGAAGCCGTCCAGGATGAAGCCGCGCTGGGCGTCGTCGGCGGCGAGGCGCTCCTTGACCAGGTCGATCACGAGCTGGTCGGGCACGAGCTCGCCGGCGTCCATGTACTTCTTGGCCTGGACGCCGAGCTCGGTGCCGCCCTTGACGGCGGCGCGGAGCAGGTCACCCGTCGAGATGTGCGCGACGCCGAACTCGGCGACGAGCTTCTGGGCCATGGTGCCCTTGCCGGCACCGGGGGCTCCCAACAGAACGATGTTCATGGGTGACTCCTCTCTCACTTACTTGAAGAACCCATCGTAGTCGTACATCTTGAGCTGGCCCTCCACCTTGTCGATGGTGTCGAGGACCACGCCCACCATGATGAGGACGGACGTGCCGCCGAACGACTGGATGAGCTGGTTGCCGGTCGCCGAGAAGACGATCGACGGGACGATGGCGATGAGCGCCAGGAAGATCGCGCTCGGGAGCGTGATCTTGTTGAGGGCGTTCTTGATGTAGTTCGCCGTGGCGCGCCCCGGGCGCACGCCGGGGATGAAGCCGCCCTGGCGCTTCAGATTCTCGGCCGTCTCATCGGGGTTGAAGATCATCGACGTGTAGAAGTACGCGAAGAACACGATGAGCACCACGTTCAGGATCCAGTTGATCCAGCCCGTGGCGAGCGCGTTGGCGACGGCCTGCACCCAGCCGACGCCGGGGAAGAAGACCGCCAGCTGCGCCGGGAAGTACAGAAGCGCGCTCGCGAAGATGATGGGCACGACGCCCGCGGTGTTGACCTTGATCGGCAGGTAGGTGGACTGGCCACCCATCATGCGACGGCCCACGACGCGCTTGGCGTACTGCACCGGGATGCGGCGCTGGCCACGTTCGAGGTACACGATGAACGGGATGACGCAGAGGATCACCACGAGGATGAGCACGGTGATCGCGAGACCCATCGAGCCCTCCGACATGGAGGCGACGATGGACTGCGGAAGACCGGCCATGATGTTCGCGAAGATGATGAGCGACATGCCGTTGCCGATGCCGCGCTGGGTGATGAGCTCACCGATCCACATGATGAGCATCGCGCCCGCGGTGAGCGTGCCGACGATCATGATGTCGAAGACGATCTCGGGCGCGCCCGCGTCGGCGAAGCTGATCCCGTAGCTCTTGAACAGGAACAGGTAGCCGATGGAGTTGAGGATACCCAAGCCGAGCGTCAGGTAGCGAGAATACTGGGTGATCTTGGTCTGGCCGACCTCGCCCTCGCGGGCGAGCTCGTGCAGGCTCGGGATCACGCTCTGCAGGAGCTGCATGATGATGGAGCTCGTGATGTAGGGCATGATGCCGAGGGAGAACACCGAGACGTAGCTCAGGGCCCCGCCGGAGAACAGATTCAGCAGCGACATAGCGCCCGAGTCGCCGAAAAGGCCCAGCATCCCCTGGAAGGGGACACCGGGCACGGGAACGTGTGCACCGATGCGGTACACGACGAGCATCGCTATGGTGAAGAGAATCTTATCCCGGAGGTCTTTGACACGGAACGCGTTCTTCAGGCCAGTTAGCACGGGAGCTCGACCTTTCCGCCAGCCGCCTCGATCTTGGCCTTGGCGGCAGCCGAGACCTTGTCGACGCGCACCGTGAACTTCTTGGTGGTCTCGCCCTCAGCAAGAACCTTCACGGGCTGGAACTCCTTCTTGATGATGCCGGCGGCCTTGAGCGCGGCACCGTCGATCACGGCACCGTCCTCGAACTTCTCGTCCAGGCGGGCGATGTTCACGGCCGCGAACTCGATGCGGCGGGGGTTACGGAAACCCGGGAGCTTGGGCAGACGCATCGCGAGCGGCGTCTGGCCGCCCTCGAAGCCCGAGCCCTTGCCGCCACCGGAGCGGGAAAGCTGGCCCTTCTGGCCGCGACCGGCCGTGGTGCCATGGCCGGAGGAGTTACCGCGGCCGATGCGCTTGCGCCTGTGGGTCGACCCCGGCGCGGGGGTGAGGTCATGAAGCTGCATTGCTACTCCTCTACAATCTCAACAAGGTGCTTGACCTTGAAGATCATTCCGCGGACAGATTCGTTGTCGGGAAGCTCGTGAACACGGTTGATCTTCCCGAGGCCGAGGGCCTTGACGGTCCTGACCTGATCCTGCTTGCAGCCGTTGGTGCTACGGACCTGCTTGACCTTGATGGTGTCTGCCATCTTTAAGCCTCCTTCTTGCCCACGAACATCTCGGAGACCGTGATGCCGCGGCGGGCCGCGACATCCTCAGGGCTCGAGAGCTCCTTGAGGCCCTCGGCGGCGGCCTTGATGATGTTCAGGCCGTTATCGGTGCCGAGCGACTTGGAGAGGACGTTCTTGATGCCGGCAAGCTCGAAGAGGGGGCGCACGGCGCCGCCGGCGATCACGCCGGTACCCTCGACAGCGGGCTTGATGATGATGCGGCCGGCGCCGAAGTGGCCCTCGACCTCATGCGGGATGGTGCCGGTCTCGGTGACGGGCACGTGGAACATGTGCTTCTTGGCGTCGAGCGAGGCCTTGGAGATGGCCAGGGGCACCTCGGCGGACTTGCCCATACCCAGGCCCACGTTGCCCTTGCCGTCGCCGACGACGACGAGCGCCACGAGGGACATGCGGCGGCCACCCTTGACGGTCTTGGCCACACGGTTGATGAAGACGACGCGCTCCTCGAACTCGGAGGCCTCGCGCTGCTTGTTGTCACGATTACGAGCCATGCTCAAACCTCCTAGAACTCGAGACCGGCGGCGCGGGCGCCGTCGGCGAGGGCCTTGACGCGGCCATGGTAGATACGGCCACCGCGGTCGAAGGTGACGGCCTTGATGCCGGCCTCGATGGCGCGCTCGCCAACGAGCTTACCGACCTTCTCGGCAGCCTCCTTGTTCGAGGTGTGGGTGCCCTTGAACTCGGGCTCGAGGGTCGAGGCCGAGACGAGGGTGTGGCCCTTCGTGTCGTCCACGATCATCGCGTAGATGTTTGCGTTGGTGCGGGTCACGCGCAGGCGCGGACGCTCGGGCGTGCCGAAGATCTTCCCGCGGACGCGACGCTGGCGACGCTTGAGGCCGGCGAGCTTCGCTTTGTTCTTATCCATCCTTGAATCTCCTTAGAGGATCTTGCCAGCACCTGACGGGGTGCTGGTCTTACCAGTCGGGCGTACCTACTACTTGGCGGCCTTGCCGAGCTTGCGGCGGATGTGCTCGCCGACGTAGTGGATACCCTTGCCCTTGTAGGGCTCCGGCGGACGCTTGGTGCGGATCTCCGCGGCGACCTGGCCGACCTGCTGCTTGTCGATGCCCTTCACGTGGATGTGCGTGTTGTCGGGCACCTCGAAGGTGATGCCTTCGGGAGCAGGGTAGTTCACGGGATGCGAGTAACCGAGCGAGAGCTCGAGGTCCTTGCCCTTGAGCTGCACGCGGTAACCGACACCGGCGAGCTCGAGGGACTTGGTGTAGCCCTCGGACACGCCCGTGACCATGTTCTGGATGAGCGCGCGCGTGAGGCCGTGGCGGGCGCGGGTCTCGCGCTCGTCATCGGGGCGAATCACGGTGAGCACGTTCTCCTCGATGGAGATGGAGAGCTTGCTGTAGATGTCAAGCTCGAGCTGGCCCTTGGGGCCCTTGACGGTCACATGCGAACCGTCGACTGCCACGTCGACTCCGGCGGGAATCTGGACAGGCTTCTTACCGATACGGGACACGGTGTTCTCCTTCCTTCTACTCGCCAGTCGTCTTACCAGACGAACGCGACGATCTCGCCGCCGACGCCGGCCTTGCGGCAGTCGCGGTCGGCCATGACGCCCTTGCTGGTGGAAACGATGGCGGTGCCAAGACCACCGCGCACGCGGGGAAGGTCGGCGACGCCGGCGTACTTGCGCAGACCGGGCTTGGAGATGCGCTTGATGCCGGAGATGACCTTCTGCTTCTTGGGGCCGTACTTAAGGGTGATGTCGAGGGTCTTCTGAGGCACCGTATCCTCGACGGTGTAGCTCTCGATGTAGCCCTCTTCATACAGAACGCGCGCGATCTCGACGAGCTTCTTGCTGCTCGGCATCGAGACCGTGGCCTTGTTCGCAGCATTCGCGTTACGGATACGCGTAAGCATGTCTGCGATCGGGTCAGTGAGGTTCATGCAGATTCTCCTTCGTTCTAGATGAACTCGTGCAACCGGTCCTCGACCACCCGTAGCGGTCGAGCCTGCCGTGCACGCTCTTCCCTGCCCGGGCTGCACTACCCGGACACTGGCAGTGACTTACCAGCTGGCCTTCTTGATGCCGGGAAGCTCGCCTTTGAGCGCCAGCTCGCGGAAGCAGACACGGCACAGGCCGAACTTGCGGTAGACCGAATGCGGACGGCCGCAGCGCTGGCAACGGGTGTACGCGCGCGTCGAGAACTTCGGCTCACGCTGCTGCTTGGCGATCATCGATTTCTTAGCCACATTTCCTCCTAACGTAGTTATCCACATGCCCCGCAGGCGGCGGGCTCGGTGCCCGCCGCCCGGGTGCGAGGCAAAAAGTTACTTCTTGAACGGGAAGCCGAAACCGTCGAGCAGGGCGCGGCCCTCTTCGTCGGTCTGGGCGGTGGTGACGATGGTGATGTCCATACCACGGGTGTGGTCCACGGAATCGAAATCGATCTCGGGGAAGATGAGCTGCTCGGTCACGCCCATGGAGAAGTTGCCGCGGCCGTCGAAGCTCTTGGGCGAGATGCCGCGGAAGTCGCGGATACGGGGGATCGCGACGGCGGTGAGACGGTCGAGGAACTCCCACATGCGGTCGCCGCGGAGGGTGACCTTGGCGCCGATGGGCATACCGGCGCGCAGGCGGAAGGACGCGATGGACTTGCGGGCACGGGTGACCATCGGCTGCTGGCCGGTGATGGCGCGCAGGTCGCGCACGGCGCCGTCGATAGCCTTGGAATCGGTGGCGGCCTCGCCGACACCCATGTTCACGACGATCTTCTCGATCTTCGGGATCATCATGACGTTCTTGTACTGGAACTTGTCCTGCAGCTGCTTGCGGACCTCGTTCTGGTACTTGGTCTTGAGACGCGGGACGTACTTCTCCTCAGCCATGTCAACTCCTTTGGGGTTTTAAGCACGGGGCTTGGCCACGACGGGTTGTCCTCGTGCCTCCTGTCGTCACGGTGCACGCGCTGGCTGTCGCGGCACAGCGAATCACCGACAGGAGCCGGTCAATACAGGTCGGTATGATACGCGTCTCGCCCGCGAAATGCCAGCAGAATCTCCATACCCGCCTATCTCCATATTTGACGCGGTCATGGCGGAGCCCTCCCCGCCGCGCGGGGGCCGCATCCCGCGTTCCGTGCACCCCTTTTCCCGTTGGGTGCACCTCTTTTCACGTTAGGTGCAAACCCGCAGGGAAATCTCAGGCGCCCTCGAGTTTTTTCTCAGGCCATTTGCACCTAACGCGAAATCGACTGCACCTAACCCCGTCCTCGAGGAGGCACCCTGGCCCGGGCACCCCTATTCGCGAGCAGTCGCTCGCGGGCTCGCACATCATCTATTTCGCGAGCAGCGCAAAGCAAGCAGCAAGGGGTCTACATCCGCGATTATCTTGAGGACCACCGGTTCATCGAGACCGAGTCCCCGGAGCCGCTCGGCACACGCCGGCGATAGGTTGTTTTCCTAGAGATACCCCTCCAGCGACCGGGCGAAAATGCGCGCCATCTCGCACGGACTCTCCTCAAAGCCGTATCCTATCCACGCCTTCACCAAAGCGGACGAAGCGCCCGCGAAGTAATGAGGTTGGTAGCGGTTGTTGAGAACCCCCAAGCGCTCGATCTGCTCAACAGTCCACACATAGAACAGATCGTCCAACCCGGCAAGCAGGCCTCTTCGATACAGCACCGTGAACTCGCGTCTATATGAATAAATCCCTTGGAAGATCCACTCGACAACTTGGGATACGTTCTTAGCTGTCATGGTGTTGCGAGCGAAGAGCTCGGCGAACCGATCGGCGACGAATCTGTCGGCGATATCCCGAATGGAGGTGAAATTCCGGTAGAACGACGCGCGCGACACCCCCGCCTTCGCGACAAGCTCGCTCACGCTGATCTCGTCCAAACGCTTTCGTTCGAGCAGGCGCAGCAACGCTTGGGTAAGGCTCTCTTTCATATAGCTCCGTCTCATGAGAATACTCGCCCCTTCTGTCTCATTTTGCCCACCGCCACTTACCCGCGGGGGAGCCCTGCCCTATGTTCAATATACATTTGTCTCATTTCGAAGGAGGGCATCTTGAACGATCTGCTGGGATATCAGGGCAAGACGTGCGTGGTTACCGGAGCGGCAAGCGGCATGGGCAAGGCGACCTGCGAGCTGCTCATCGAGCTCGGTGCCGAGGTGTACGCACTCGACAGAAACATCGTCGAGCTTCCCGGATCGAAGGCGTTCCTCACGTGCGACCTTTCCAGCAAGCAAAGCATCGACGAGGCGTTTACCGCGATCCCGAGCCATATCGACTGCTTCTTCGGTGTAGCCGGCCTCTCGGGCGCGAAGACCGACTACTGGACCACCTTCACGGTCAATTTCATCGCCAACAAGTACATCACCGATACCCATCTCGATAAGCGCATGGCCGCGGGCGGAGCCATCGTCTACGTGACCTCCACGGGCGGGCTCATGTGGGAGAAGTGGAAGCGCGAGTACGTGAAGATCATGGATTGCGCCACCTGGGACGAGATGGTCGCCTTCATGAAGCGCGTCTCGCCGAGAAACGGCGTCGGCATCATGGCCTACACGCTCTCCAAGCGCGCCATGAACTATTACACGACGCTCAAGGCGGTCGAGTACGGCAGCCGCGGCATTCGCGTCAATGCCGTGCTGCCCGGGTCGACCGACACGGGCATGAAGGCAGAGTTCGAGAAAATGGCGGGCGGCGCCGACAAGCTCCTCAAGGAGAACGGGGCCATCGGGCGCCTTGCCACGTCGCGTGAGATGGCAGACCCCATCGTGTATCTCGGTTCCGATATGGCGAGCTTCGTCTCAGGACTCATGTTCATCGCCGACATGGGGCATAACGGCGAGAAGGTCCTAGGGCTGGCGAAGAACCAGCTCGATGTTCCGGCCGCGCTTCCCCTCTACAACACCAAGTTCTTCCAGAAGATGCTCGCAAAACAGGCGTCCTAGGGAACAGCGGCATCATGGTACCCCATACGCAATTGCGGCAATAGGCTCCGGTCTACATCTGGGAAGGCCCGATGAGTCGGGCCTTTCTTATGCGGAATCCCGTAGCAATCCAGCCACTGCGCGCATCCGTAGCAACCCCGTCACAAGCCATCCATACAGCTCATCCCAGTGCTCGGAGCTCACATCCGCATCCAGTCGCACCTGCAGCTCGCGCGTCTTCTCACTCGGCTCGCGCCAGGAAATCTTTCCGCCAAGGTCGGCAAGCAGCGCCTCGACCTCCGCACTGCGCGCGACAAGCCCCTCGTACAGCGACGCATCCGTGAACCACAGATTCACGCCGACCCAGCTATCGCGCTGCGCGAAGTACGCCGTCGCATGAACGCCCCGCATGCCCAGCCCGAACGTCGCATACCACCCGTTGTTCTCTGCCCTGCCCGATGGGTCGGCATACGCGGACACAAAGTCCTGTCGCTCGGCGCAATAGTCGTAGAAGCCGTCCCAGAAGAGCGACTTGAGGTCGGGATTCGTAACCTCCGCAAGGCACTTTGCCCGCACGTCATAGAGCAGCGGACCGCTCTCCCCCACGCGCCAGTACCTCCACCCGTTGGCGGCAATATACTTCCCGGTCACGAGCTCCTTCACCCGTGTCGCCGCGCGCGACGGGCTATTGAGAACATCCCCGTTGAAGAGGCGAATGCCGTAGCCGTCGGTCACCGTGGCAACAACGGCACGGTCGCCCTCGCTGGCAACCAGCTCAGTCCCCGGAGCAATCTCCGCCATGGTGCAGACTGCCCTGAACGTCATGGACTTCATCGCGGGCGCGGCCTTCTTGACCGGCTTGTACGACGCCACGACGTCAGCACTCAGCTCCGGGAACGGCCAGACCTCGAGAGCACGCTCTGCCAGCCGCTCGGCACGTTCGCGGATAGCGCTCTCATCCCACATGTCCAGGTCGTGCAGCTCCTTGGAAATCACCAGGTAGTCCTGATCAAAGCCACCCTTGAGATGCACCTTCTTCTCCGCGAAGGGCGCATCCGAGAGCTCGGGATTGTATGCCGTGAGCGTGAGGTTGCCCAGCGTGTTGACGAGCTCTTCGTAGACACGCTCGCAGTCATCCCCAAGCATCTCGCGCCACTCCGCACTAGCAAGCGCGTTCTGCGGCATGATGTGCTCGATGGAGAAGGTGCCGCTCGAGAAGTCCAACGGGTCCTTCGCATGCCAGCTGTTCTCGAGCGTGGTGAGCAGGTAGAAGCCGCGCTTGAACGCGTAGCAGTCGCGCGTCCTCAGCGCCCGCTCGAACTCCGCGTCGCTCGGCATGCGCCGGGCCGTCCCCTCCTCGCCCAGGAGAATCGCCTCATAGGCCTCGCGGATGTTGCCGCCATCGTCCCGCACCGCGTTCAGCTGTGCGATCACGGACGAGAAGAACTTGTTCAAGCTGTTCGTCGCGACGGCACACACAGAGCGACGGAAGAGGTAGCTCTCCGTGGTCCTCAGCATGGAGGCGAAGTCGTCATGCGAGAGGGCATCGCCGACATAGTCCTCGAAGAAGGACATGAGCAGCGGGTTCACGACGGAGACGTCAAGCTTCTGAATACGAGCGAGAAGAACGCGGAGCACCTTGTCCTCACAGGCACCAGCCGTGACGCACGCGTAGTGCCCTGCGTAGCGACGAATCTCCTTGAGGAGGTCCGCCATCTGCCCAGGCTTGTCGTAGCCGTTGTCCATGACATGACGCTTGAACAGTCGGTACACGTCACGCGCGACGATGCTGGTCGGCGCGTAAATGACCGTCAGCCAGTTACGCAGGAACTCGTCGAAGACCTCGTCGTAGCTATCCGCACCGAGCGTCTCCTCGATCTTGCGCCAATAGTTTGCATAGAGGTCCTCCTGCTCGTCCATGGGAAGACCCATGAGAACGAAGTTGCGCACGAGGTCTGCCGTGGAGAGGTCCTTACCCGTAGAGTTCATCGACTCGAAGATGAGCTGCGGGTTGTCCTGTCCCTGCGAAAGGGTGATAGCCACGATCTCAAGGCGCTGGATGCCGTCCCAGACCACGTTGGGATCGTCAATGTTGCTCAGCCACGTGCGGAAGAGAGCAAGGTTGTCGACGATTCGGTGGGACTCGTTCACAACCTCGACATCCGGTTTTTCAAGGTGATCGATGACCGAGCAGAGCGTCTTCTCGTCGCCCTGCGAGAGGGTGAGACGGTAGTGGTCCTCCCCCTTCTTGTACTTGAGGACAAGGTAGCCGCTGTCGATGATCTCCTCGTATGAGACGTGCGTCAGCTTGTCAGGATGCTCGCGTGCAAACTCCGCCATCGCAGCAATGAGCAGGCTGAGCGTGGTGATGCGCTGCTGGCCATCGATGATGAGGAGCTTGTTCACACCCGCGGCGCTGAACTCCCCGCCAAGCACCATGACCACAGAGCCCGTGAAGTGTGTACCGGAACTCCGCCGCCCAACAGCAACAATGTCATCCCAGAGCTGTCGGCACTGCTCCTCATCCCACGAGTAGGCTCGCTGATAGACAGGAATAACCATCCGCTGGTTAGCGGAGGTGAGCAGACTGACGATTGACTGTGGTCCAGCGTTCATGGTTGGGCTCCAAGAGATCGGAAGAATGATGCTCTCATTTTAATCAATGGCTCAAACAGTTTTCTTATCCGCAGACGACCTGGCGTCGACAGCTGCGGTTGAGCGTCAATGTCCCGAACTCGCAGGCAAAATCTGTCCGATAATCATGACGTACGGTTTAGCCAACCATGCTGAGGTTTTTGCTCTGCGCAACACCGTCATTATCTATGGCACGCCTGAGATGTCGCGCAGCGCGGGGGTTTGAATAGATGCGAGGCGCCTAATGACAAATTATTGGTTGCATCTTTTTAGAGTATCGCAAAGCCCTTCACGATATTGATGATGCCCTTGGCGGCATGCGCTAGCACTTTAGAACACCCATTCCCCCTTTACTGGGAGAGATTACTTACCGCTATCTATTTTTTCTTCTCAGAAGCAGCCCAATTCTTGTCACTCGACCGAATTATGATTGTGAGTCTAGGGAGTAGTTAGCAAGACTGAGCTGCCGAGAAATGCGAAGCGAAACGGAGCAAGATAATGGAAGTTATCAAGATTGTAACGAAGCCCACTCATGTTGACTTCCATATCCACTCCGCAGCAAGCGCGCGCACCCGGGACACGGGAAACGAGGCGCTCGCCCGCTGCACGCCCGACAGGGTCGAAACGCTCGTGGAGAAGATGAACGATCCCAAGCTCTCCATCAACATGTGCGCAATCACCGACCATGACTGCTTCGACGTCGAGATGTACCGCGCCCTGAAGTCAAAAGAGGGGCATGGATCGCTAGAGAAGGTCCTTCCGGGCGTCGAGTTCACCGTCGCCCTCCCGGACGACATGGACCGTCCGACCCCGATTCACGTAGTCGCGATCTTCGACGATCGAGGTCCAGACGACCTGATCGAGGCCCTGGACAGCCGCATCCCCAAGACGGCAGAGGGCAGGCCGGAATACGACTGCGAGGACAAGAGCGCCTTCTCCTCGCAACGCTTCTCGCAGATTCTCAGCGACATCGGCCTGAGCGCGGTGCTCATCGGACACGAGAAGTCCGTAGGGAGGGAGCAGAGGAACGACGTCAGCAGCCTAGGGGCCGAGCGGGCCGACGAGATCGTGCTCACCGAGTTCGTCGACGCGGTGGAAATCGGCAACAGGCGGAACGAGGTCGACATGCGGAACCTTGTTGAGCGGTACACGAAGCCGGACGTCCCGTTCGTCCTAGGGAGCGACTGCCACGACTGGGACGCCTACCCGCTCCCCTCCGCCGACTTCCGCGGGAGGGAGGACGAGGCCGGGTTCTGCTCCCTGAAGTGCCTCCCGACTTTCGAGGGCCTTGTCATGTCTATTACCGACCCGTCGCGCATCAAGGTCGGAAACGCCTCGTTCTTCAATCCCGCCGCGCCGAAGTTGGACAGCCTCGACATCGTCATCGATGGGGAGCCCCTCTCGATTCCCATGTCTGCTGGGGTCAACGTCATCATCGGGGACAACTCGATCGGCAAGTCGATGATTCTCCACGTTTTGACCGGCCTCTACGGCGAAGGAGAGGATGCCAGGCGCCTCAAGGAGGGGTACTGCGAATACTGCGGGCGCGAGAAGATCGAGGTGAAGAGCGCAATCAACCCTTCTAGGCTGTTTTGGTTCGATGACCAAGGAAGCATCCGCAGGACGCTTGAGGAGCTCCACGAGGGGACGGAGGGCAGCAGGTTCGACCGCTACTTTCAGGACCACGTGAATCTCGACGTAGTCAAGGGAGCCCTGAAGCGGCATCTCGAATCGTGCGTTGACGCCCTCGCCTCGAAGGTCGATTACAACGACTTCATGGGCCGACTCAAGGAGACGGTTATTCCGCTCGAGGTTCACGAGGTCTCAGATCGCATGGCCGTCGCCGGCTCGCTCCGTGCAAAGCCGACGAGGGGCGTGGAGGGCTTCAACGGCGCCGTCGAATCCGCCAGAGACCAGGTTGCCGCCATCAAAACCAATCATGGAGCGGTTCTCTCGAAGCTCGGACCTGACGCGGAAAAGTACCTCGACGACGCCGTGGGAGCGCTTGATCGTCTTCTGGCGCTCGGCCAAGGAGAGATGGCATCCCGTAAGTTCGACAACGAGAAAAGAGGAGTCGTCAGACGTATCGCCAATGAACTTAAGGGCCGTCTCCAGCAGGCAAAGACCGACGAAGAGAACTCGAGGGACGCCTACAGGGAGCAGCTTGATGCGGCGGCCGCCCAGGTTGCAAGGGCAGTCACCTTGCGCTTGCGCAGAAGGGCACAGTCGATGAGCCCTGAGGGCGTCAATGTGAGAATCGGAAGGACTCCGGTCGGGGACCTCGAGTTTGTCTCAGAGCTCAACGTAAAACAGATCGATCGAGACTACTGCATTTCGCTTCTAGAGGGCATTCTCAACAAGACTCCGCTTCCCAAAATCGTCGGAGGCATCGAGGGCGAGACGGACCTCACCTCGGAAAAGGTTGCCTCCAGCTTCTCTGTGAACAAGCCCCCCTCCGAAAGGTGGGCCCAGGAGATGAAGAGACAGCTGGACGCCGCGGTTGATCTGATCTCGGAGCGAGGGAAGATAACGAACGAGAAGATCGGCCTTGACAGCGAGCCGTCTGCCGGGTTGTATGGTCGAATTTACTTCGACCTGATGGCGGGCGACGAGAAGCAGGGAATCTACCTCGTAGACCAGCCGGAGGACCAGATATCACAGACTGCAATCCGAAACGATGTCATCCGGGCGTTCTCCAAGATGAGACAGAAGAGACAGGTCATCATCGTTACGCATAATCCCCAGTTCGTCGTAAACCTCGATGCGGACAATGTCATCGCTCTGGGGAGAGATGAAGCAGGGAAGATTTCGGTCAGAAGCGGCGCGCTCGAGTACGAGTGTGAGGATTACTCTATTCTTGAAATCGTCGCCGACACGGTGGAGGGAGGAGCTGATGTCGTCAGAAGACGCCTCAAGCGCTATGGAGCACAGGACGCTTCGCGTCATCCTCAGCAATGGGAAGATCTCATTTGATGGAGTGAAGGGCTTCTCGATTGATCTGGAGAACCCAGAACTGAGAGTAAACGATCTGTATGACGCTGTCTTCGCCTCAATCGAGACCCCTACGGCGCTCACGGTTGAATCTTCACCTAAGGTAGCCAACGATGCAAAAGCGGCAGAATACTATAAAGACCTCAAAAGCCTGATAGAAACTGCAGCGAAGATGATAAATGAGTCAGTGGCATTTCCCGCCACAGACGGCAGTGTCGAGGATTGCAGTCTAGAGGCCTCCGCCCGGAATCCCGGATAGGCCGAACCTGCACCGCCACTGTCCCCTCGTCAAGACCCGAGGGGAGACAAGCATCGCCTGCTCACTCTCCTTCAGAAGGATACGAGCGAAGCTGTAAGCCTCTCACCGTCTCCCACGGAGAGCTCTGCATTGCGAACGCATCTTGCTGCGCAGTGTTCATTACCCCCCAATCCTCCTCTTAGGCGAAGAGGCTCTAGATTGGAGTCCGTACCTTTTCTGGTCCTCCTTAAACCGCATTTTATGTCTTGATCTCGTCTATGGCGTATTGCTCATCTCGCAAATGATTATTTGGCTGCGTAGGCAGCTCGACCTTTGAGACGTCGATTTCGCCAGACATGAGTTTGGGAAGGAGGGCATCACGTAGCTTCGCGAGTCGACCGTTTTCGTCGAAAGAATCGCGCAGTTTATCGATAATTGGTGAGACTCGTTTTGAAAACATTTCCAACTCTGATTCATCAGGAATGAGAACGGGATACGCTTCAAACGAGCCTTCCCATACCGCATAAGGCATTGTCGAGCCTTTTGCACGGGCATTTGCATACTCGATGGCTTCGGGTTGGAAGCAGGTCAAAAGGGCGTACTCTCGAAGAAGCTGATTCTTCGGTCTTAGGACAAAGCAGGTATTGCGCGTAATGCCTTCGCAAGGCGCTAAGACAACCCGATGAAAATAAACACGCATGGCGCCGATGATAATGTCATCCCTCTGAAACAATTGAAGGCTGCTTTTCGCCTCATGATTTGGCTTTAATTCAGAGATACCGATGCTCTTCATTGGGATCGCGTCAATTGGCAAATACGGCAACTCAGGACGCTTGCCAGCTTTTGTTGAATCCTTGCGCAGATCAACCAGATCCGCCAAAACTCCCATACTTCCCGAAGCGTGGGAGACGAACTCCCTGTATATCGCGGAGACAAGCGTCGTCAAATAATCATTTACCAGAACATAGGCCTGCAACTTCAGAATTGTTTCCACCGAGCCAGGAGGAAAGGAGCTCTCGATGGAAGCGATGATTAATATGGTCCTAGCTCAAATGCAGCCGATCCTAGACTATCTGCAGCTAAAGCAACTGAAAGCAGTGCTCGAAAGTACTCTGTACAACCATGCCGAAAGCAGCATGCCCAGCAATTCAAACCTGCTCGACCTTTTCCTTACCGCCAAGGAAGTCGAAGGGTGCTCCCCGAGAACAATCACGTACTACGAAAGCACCCTCAAACACATGGACAGCTCAATCGGGCAACCATATACCAAAATCTGCAGCGACGATCTGCGCAAATATCTTAGCAACTACGAATCGAATCGTAGCGCGGGCAAGGTGACCATCGATAACATTCGGCGCATCATGTCCAGCTTCTTTTCCTGGCTCGAAGACGAGGACTACATCGTCAAGAGCCCCGTCCGACGGATTCGCAAGGTCAAAACGGCAACGACGGCAAAAGAGGTACTGAGTGACGAGGACCTGGAGACCCTTAGGGACAACTGCCCGTCTCTGCGTGACCTCGCTATCGTCGATATGCTTGCATCAACCGGCATGCGTGTTGGAGAGCTGGTCGGCCTCAATATCTCAGACGTAAATCTGCAGGAACGGGAATGCGTGGTCACCGGCAAGGGCAACAAGCAACGTCCTGTCTACTTCGACGCGCGGACAAAGCTACATCTAACGGAATACCTGCACTCCAGGAATGACGACAGTCCCGCCCTTTTCGTGACCCTGAGAGGAGGCGGACAACGAATGAGCATCGGTGGCGTGGAGTCACGCCTACGAAGCCTCGGCAAGCAATCAAGAATCGACAGAGTTCATCCGCACAAGTTCCGACGAACGCTCGCAACGCACGCCATCGACAAGGGTATGCCCATCGAGCAGGTGCAAAAGCTTCTCGGCCATGCGAGAATAGATACCACCATGCACTACGCCATGGTGAACCAAAGCAACGTGAAGGCCTCGCATAGGAAGTATCTGGAATGAGACTCGGTGATGTTTGCACGAAGATAAGTAGTGGTGCCACTCCAAAGGGCGGCAAAGAAGCGTACAAGCCTTTTGGCATCCCCCTCATTCGTAGCCAAAACGTCCTCGACTGGTCGTTTACAGGCAACGGCTTGGCCTTCATCGATGAAGTCCAAGCGGCAGCTTTGGCTAATGTCGAAGTCGAACCCCACGATATCCTCCTGAACATCACGGGTGATTCTGTTGCCCGTGCTTGCATGGTCCCCGGCTGGTGTACACCGGCGAGGGTCAATCAGCACGTTTTCATTGTTAGGCCAGGCTCTGATCTCGACCCAACTTTTTTGCTCTGCTTCCTGCAGTCATCCAAACCCCTGCTGCTGAAACTTGCTTCCTCTGGTGCCACTCGCAACGCTTTGACCAAAGGCATGATTGAGGATTTGGAAGTCGAACTTCCAGACATCGAAACCCAACGCGCTATAGCCTCGCTCATTGGTCAGATACAACAGAAAATCATCCTCAATCAGCAGATAAATGATTATTTGGCTGCGTAGGCAGCTCGATTTCTGAGACGTCAATCACGCCGGACATGAGCTTGGGAAGAAGCGTGTCCCTAAGACGACCCAGGCAGTGGCTCTCCTCTTCAAGGCAGAATTGTTCTTTGAGAATGGGCTTGGCCCATTCTTCAAACTCAGCGCAATGCCCAGCATCGGGCAGCACGAGCCCTATACCCGCCATCGTCTTACCTGACACTTCGGGGAAAGTGGTGCCGGATCCCGCATCTGCAATTCTGTCCTTGTTTCGTGCTAGGAAGCAGTAAACAAATGCCGTTCCCACCTCGGCTCTGGGGACAATGGATTTAAATCCCTGATTGGTAGTTACTTCATCGGCGGCGATTGCAATATATCCGATAGGGGCTCTTGAGCTAAATAGCACGCTGCCAGCTGGTAGTTTCTTTGCACTACAAGAGTCGAATCCTGCTTGGGTTATATCGTCTGCCCCATGTGTAATAAACTTGTCGGAGGTTCTAGAGAGGTCTCTGGGCGTTATCCAACCAATGCCTCGATGACAATAGTAGTCGGGCCTTTTCTTCGATGGCGTAGCTCCCCCGACCACTTCTCCAATATCCGAAATAGTGCCGTTGAATGAATCCGCAGACTGAAATAGCCTATCGAATCGAGTGAGGAGAAGCTGCTCCAAATAATCATTTAGACGATTGTTGAGTTCAACTTTGTCATCAAGTCGGGAAAGGACCTCTGCTACGGAGCGTTGAACCGGCATGGGTGGCAAGTCGATCTCAAGTGCCTTTATCGTCTTGGCGCTAAGGTTCTGCTGAGCTCCACCGTTTGCAAGATTGGCTAATTTGGAATAGTTGTATTGAAGCCAATAGTAGACAAATCGATAATCTGCGGCGCTCTCGTTAACTTCAAGATTGCAGCAAGCCTGGTTGGTTGTGAGCGGAATTTTAATAACAGCCGCTTTTCCGGCTGTTGCCCCGTACATAGCGATAGATATCGAGTTTTTTGAAATCCATTTTGCTGAAGAGCTCGCCAGCCCAGCTTCAGTAATGTACGAATTAGTGTGGCGAATCCGATTGAAATTAATCTCGCCCGTATTGAGCCAAGGAATCTTTCCGTTCTCATAGTATTCGGCAATACCGCTTTTCGGTGTTCCTCCGGAGCAAATCTTCGTGCAGATATCCGCGATTTTGACCCTAGAGCTCATATCCGATCGCCTCCAGATTCTTCTTAATCTGCTCCTGCAGGCGATTGGACTCCTCGAAGCACTTGGCGATCTCACCGGTCAGCCGTGCCATCTTCTCCTCGAAGGGTTCGCCGTCGTCCTCGGCGTCGGGGATGCCAACGTAGCGACCGGGCGTGATGATGTAGTCCTGCTCCTTGATGTCCTCGATGGAGGCGATGGCGGAGAAGCCCTTCTCCTCTTCGAGCGTTCCCTCGCGGAACGCGTCGAACGCCCCGGCGATCTTGGCGATGTCCTCCTCGGTGAACTCGCGGAGCTTGCGAGACACCATGGTGCCCATGTTACGGGCGTCGATGAACAGGGTCTTTCCGGGCTGGGCCTTCTTCTTGGCGATGATCCACAGGCTCACGGGGATGGGAGTACTGTAGAAGAGCTTGTCGGGCATGGCGATGACACCCTCGACCAGGTCTGCCTCGATGAGTCGTGCCCTGATCTCGCCCTCGTTGTTCGTCTGACTGGAGAGCGAGCCGTTGGCGAGTACCATGCCCATGCGGCCAGTGCGGTTGAGGTGGTGCACCATGTGCTGGACCCAGGCGAAGTTCGCGTTGCCCTCGGGCGGGACGCCATACTCCCAGCGCGGGTCCTCCTTGAGCTTGTCGCCGCCCCAGTCAGAGAGGTTGAAGGGCGGGTTGGCGAGGATGAAGTCGAACTTCTCCGTGCGGTGAAGGTCGTTGAAGAACGTGTCGGCGTTCTGTTCGCCCAGGTCCGCGTCGATGCCCCTGATGGCGAGGTTCATGGTCGCCATCTTCCACGTGGTGGGGTTGCTCTCCTGGCCGTAGATCGACAGGTCGTCGATGTTGCCCTGGTGGCGCTTCACGAATTCCGCCGACTGAACGAACATGCCGCCTGAGCCGCAGCAGGGATCGTAGACGCGACCATGGTAGGGCTCGATGACCTCGACGAGCGTCCTGACAACGCAGGCGGGCGTGTAGAACTCGCCCGCGTTCTTGCCCTCTGCCTCCGCGAACTTGGAGAGGCAGTACTCGTAGGTGCGTCCCAGGATGTCGCGCGTGTCGCCCTTTTCCGCCATCTGCACGTTGGTGAAGAGGTCCACGACCTCGCCCAGGCGGCGCTTGTCCAGCTCCTGACGGGCGAAGTTCTTGGGGAGGATGTTCTTGAGCCTGTCGTTCTCCGCCTCGATCTGGCGCATGGCTTCGTCGATGACCTTGCCCACCTCGGGGGTGTGCGCGGCGGCGGCGATGGTCTTCCAGCGGGCGCTCTCCGGCACGAAGAAGATGTTCTCCGCCGTGTACTCGTCGCGATCCTCCTCGAAGCCCTCCCCCTCGTCGACAAGCTCCTGGTGGCGTTGGTCGAACTTGTCGGAGATGTACTTGAGGAAGATGAGCCCGAGCACGACGTTCTTGTACTCGGAGGCATCGATGTTGCCGCGCAGCTTGTCGGCGGCGCTCCAGATCTGCTGCTCGAAGCCGATCTCGGCGGTGTTGTCCTTCTTCTTGCGTGCCATTTTCGGCTCCTATTCGTAGATCTTCGTGTCGGCCCAGAGCTCGCACTGCTCCATGACCGTCGCCATGGCGTCGTCGACGCCCTCGGGCGGGTACTTGTACTTGCGTAGGAGGCGCTTGATCGCGCGGCGCATGCCCGCGCGGGCGCTCTCCTTCTTCTGCCAGTCTATCGTGGCGCTCCTCTGCAGGGTCTCGGTGAGCTCCCGTGTGATGGACACGAGCTGGTCGTTGTCGTAGAAGTCCTTGACCGCCTCGGGCTTGGTTATGGCGTCGTAGAAGGCCATCTCCTCGTCGTTCAGCCCGAGCCTCTCGGCGTCGGTCCTGTCCCTCATCATGTCCTTGGCCATCTTGACGAGCTCCTCGATGACTTCGGCGTTGGTGAGCATGCCGTTGAGGTAGGAGTTGAGCGTGCCCTGGAGCATGTCGCTGAACTTCTGGGCCTTGACTACGCTCGTGCGCTGGTAGGCCCGCACACGCTCCTTGATGAGGCGCTTCAGGCTCTCGACGGCGACGTTCTTCTCCTTCATGTTGGCGACCTCGGCGAGGAACGCCTCATCGAAGAGGGAGATCTCGACGTCCTGGCTGTCGAAGAGGTTGAGGACCCCGTCCGCATGGACGGTCTGTTGCAGGATCTCGGTCACCTGCTTGTTGAACTCCGCGTATGTCATGCCTCCCGAGCCCCCGGACTTGCGCCCCGTGAGCCTCAGCACCTGGACGCGCAGGACCGAGAGGTACGCCGCCTCGTGCTGGTCCTCGTGCGAGACCAGGCTCTTGCACAGGCTGAGGGCCTGGTTCATGAGCTGGCACTGCTTGAGGAACTCCTCTGCGTCGTCCTGCCGCTTGGGTTCGAGCAGCCAGTCGACGCCCTCCGCGATGGCGCTCGCAAGCTCGGCCTTCTTGTCTGTGAAGATGAGCTTGCGGTAGTCGAAGCCGTACATGAGATCGCGACACACGTCGAGCTTCTCCAGGAACTTTGGGTATGCCGTCGCGGCGACGTCCATGTTGCCGTAGTTTGACTGGTCGCGGTTGGTATAGTCCTTCATGGCCTGTTTGAGGGCGCGGGCGATGCCGATGTAGTCGACGACCAGGCCGCCCTCCTTGCCCCGACAGACGCGGTTCACACGGGCTATGGCCTGCATGAGGTTGTAGCCCTTCATGGGCTTGAAGACGTACATGGTGGACAGGCTCGGCACATCGAAGCCGGTGAGCCACATGTCCACGACGATGGCGATCTTGAGCGGGTCGTCATCGTTCTTGAAGCGCTGCTCCATGTCCTTCTTGTGCTTGGAGCCGCCGCAGACCTCGAACCACTCCTCGGGATCCTGGTTGGACATCGTCATCACGACGCCGACCTTGTCCTTCCAGCCGGGACGCAGCTCCATGATTCGCTTGTAGATCTTCATCGCGATGGGGCGGCTGTACGCCACGATGAGCGCCTTGCCCGCCAGCACGTCGGCGCGGTTCTCCTCGTAGTGCTCGACGATGTCCCTGCACAGAGCGTCGATGGTCTCCGGAGTATCGAAGATGGCGTCCAGCCCGCCCAGGTCGTGCTTGGACTTTTGCACGGTCGCCTCGTCGGCTTGGTCGGCGAACTCGCGGTACGCGTCATCGATGCGCCCGAGCGCGTTCTCGTCGAGGTGGAGCGCCACCACGCGGCTCTCGTAGTAGACGGGCTTCGTCGACTCGTCCTCGACCGACTGTGTCATGTCATAGACGTCGATGTAGTCGCCGAATATCTCTCTGGTGTTACGGTCCTCCAGCGCGATGGGCGTGCCGGTGAACCCGATGTAGGAGGCGTTGGGTAGCGCCTTGCGCACCACGCGGGCTGCGCCCACGCTGACCTTGCCGGAGGCGTCCATCCTCTCGGTGAGGCCGTACTGGCCGCGATGGGCCTCGTCGACCATGACGACGACGTTGTTGCGGTCGCACAGGGGCTCATCGCCGTCGGTGAACTTCTGCATGGTGGTGAAGATGATGCCGTTCGCCTCGCGCCCCTCAAGCAGGTTCTTGAGGTCCTTGCGGCTCTCCGCCTGGACCGGTGTCTGGCGGAGGAACGCGGAACAGCGCCCGAACTGGCCGTAGAGCTGGTCGTCGAGGTCGTTGCGGTCCGTGATGACCACGATGGTCGGACTGTCGAGCCTGCTCTGGAGCAGGTGTGCGAAGAAGACCATAGAGAGGGACTTGCCGGAACCCTGTGTGTGCCAGAACACGCCGATCTTACCGTCGCCCTCGACGGCCTTCGTGGCCCGCTCGATGGCCTTGCGCACGCCGAAGTACTGGTGATAGGCGGCGAGGATCTTGACAATCCTGTCGTTGGAGTCGTTGAAGCACACGAAGTTGCGGACTATGTCGAGCAGCCGCTCCTTGGGAAGCATGCCGTCGAGCATCGTCTTCCACGTCGCGGCCTTGGTCTCGGAGTAGTCCCCGTCCACGGATTTCCAGGCCACGAAGCGGTCCTCGTCCGCCGTGATGGTGCCCACCCGTGTCTCGGACATGTCACTCATGACGCAGAAGACGTTGGGGACGAACATGCCGGGGATCTGGCGCATGTACTGACGGAGCTGCTTGTAGGCGTCAGACGCATCCGTCTCCTCGCGCGATGGTGACTTGAGTTCGAACATGACGAGCGGCATGCCGTTGACGAACACGATGACGTCAGGACGCTTCTCGGAGTACTCGACGAACGTCCACTGGTTTACGACATGGAAGTCGTTGTTGCCGGGGTCGTCGAAGTCAAGCAGGCGAACGATCTCGTCCCGGTCCTGCTCGCCGTCGAAGCAGCGCACCTCGACGCCCGACTGGAGATAGTCGTTGAAGGTCTCGTTGCGCTGCTCCAACGTACCGCCCTCGACGTTCGAAATCTTGAGGATGGCCTCATCGATTGCGGCGGAGGGGAGCCCCTTGTTGATTCGCGCCAGAGCGTCGGGCAATACGTCGGGCAGGAACACATCACGGTAGTCATCTGAGGAGCGGCGGACGTCCGGCCCATAAAGATGCTCGTATCCGAGGTCGTCGACGAGGTGTTCGACGACAACCTGCTCGAACCAGTCTTCATTGATTCGCGATGAGTCGTACTCTACGTAAACGTGCTTCATGCTGGTACCTTAGGTAGTTTCACCATGTCGTCAACGACGACTAACAGGCATTATTCTACCATCAGCCTTTTTGGGTGAACTAGGCAGAGCCCTTGCGGCTGAAGACGGGCCGAATGGTCGATGGATTCCGTAGAAGATGAGAACTCATTAACAGCGCCATTTGATGAAGAGAGGGGGCGAGAGTTCCATCTCTTGGCCCCTCTATCGTTTGCGAAGCACTCTGTGGTGTAAAACTGGAGTACGGAACCTCTCGAGCTGTCAATATACCCTCATTTATCAGGCGTTCTAGCTCCTGAGGCAGATGTTTCCGTGATAGCTGAAGCCACTGAACAGTTATTCGGTGGGCTAATCAGAGTTCACGGCACTCCCTGAGAGGAAACGGAGGAGAAAGCGAGCCAACTCCTCAAGAGTCGTATCCCCTACTTCCCTCCGAACGGAAGCTTGAACGGAAGCGACTCTGAAGCCTTCTTAAGGTCAACGTTGCCAATGGCCTTGCCAAGCTCATGGACTCCGTCAGCCACGGCAGCCCCTAGATCGGCGGCGCCCTTCCCCGCTGCTTCGCCCAGAGCTCCCGCTCCATCAGCAATAGCACCACCAAGCTGCAGCGCACCGTTAGCGGCACCCGAGGCAACATCACCAGCAAACTTCCCGGCAACGTCAAGCCACTCCGGGGCACGCTCGATGACCTTCTCATCCATCTCGATGTCGAGCCCCTTGGAGAACTGGCTGGTCTGCTCCATCAGCGAATCAAGAATCCCGAGGACATTGTCCACGGCAAAGGGGTGGAGGAGCTTCTCCTCCCTGACTCTGTCTGCCGACAGCTCGAGCACCTCGCGAAGGGCATCAATCCTAGCCTTGACTTTGCCAAGCCGCTCTCGCCTTGCCTCCACGATCCCCAAGCGATGTTCCTCGAGCACCTCGGGAAGCTCGGCGTAGGCGCGTTCCAGCTCGATGACCGAGAACTTGTCCCTCGTCTGCACTGCTCTCGAGACCATAACGAGCCATGTAGGCATATCGTCCTTCGCAGTGTTCAGCACGTGCTCGATCTTATCGACAGACTCGGAGCGAGAAAGCTTGTCCGAGATGCCCTGGAGCTTGGTCAGGGCATATCCGAGCGCCCGACTCGTCGTCTGGGCGCACGGGGCAAGCTTTGACCAAGCGGCATCACTCAATGTGCCCGTCTTGTCCCTGATTGCCGCAGCCTCGTCCACCTCAAAGACCACCCCGATGAGGTCAGCCACGGTTTGGTCCTTCTGATCTTGAAGGAGGTCTCCGACCTTCTCGTCAATGCTCTTGAGATAGTCCGTGATCTCCTGGATGGCCTGCTCGAGCGCCATCTGGGTCATCATCCCGGCAACACCCGTCGCCATGGCAGGCGAGAAGAGCTGGCTCGGATTCTCGAACCTCAGCCACTTGACGATCTGGCCGTTTGACTTCTGCACCACACCGGGCTGTATGGCGCCCGCCTTGCCGTACTTCTCGAGAAGCTTAGCGGAGTCCTTGGTGAGCTTCACCCAGCGACCGGACTCCGAGGACTTCTTGGCTGCCGTTTGCACGGCAGAGCCACCGGTCCTCAGCACCTTGGTAGCGAACTCACGAGAGGTGAGGCCACGATCGTCGAGCCAGGCCTTGATCTCCTTGGGGTCGCCGAGAAAAAGGAGGCCGTGCTCGTCTTTGACCACGGTGATTTCTTGGGTAGTAGCGCTGTTGTCGGCCATGGGGACCTCGATTCCGACGCGTTCTTCTCGTCAGAATCTATGATAGAGATTCTGGGCACACCTATACATCCCAGTCTACGGAGTTGGGCTGACAGGATGATCCTAGACCATGAACGGAAAGGTGGCCTCAAAGAACCCCTCTTCCTCACCACCGACTCCCTTGGAGCGTCTCAAAGAGAAAGAATGGGGCACCTCCCTGCGGAAGCGTCCCCAGCTCCAATTTGCCATGCCCTACGCGAAAAACATCCTATTGATCAAAATATAGAGGATGACGAGCACTGCAATTACGCCTACCGCAATCGCTACGCCAGCGCCTCCACCATTACCATTTTTATTTCCCATACATGCCAGCCTTCCTACTGGAATCTAACATCGAGAGTGGCTCCCTCGGGTATTGCCTCTGCAAAGAGACTTTCGAAGGTGACCTTTGCATTCTGCTGCGCCTCATCAAAGAGCCCTAGGGATTCAGCTCGCTTGACCATGGCGGCCTTTTGGCTCTCGATCCACTGCGACTCCTCGCCGGCCTTTAATGGATTGGTGATGCTCTGCTGCTCATACACGCACGTAACGTCACTGGTCTCGTGCGAGAGGATTTCTGCGGGCGGGAGCTCAATAACCACCGTATTGCCATTCTCGACGAAGGGCCTCACGTCTTGTAGGTTGTAACCTGCCTTTATTTCACCGTCAAACTCGAAGATGTAAGTGGCGTCGGTAAAGGGAAGCGTGACCTCGGTTCCGAACACCTCCACCGTATTCTGGTCGGTAACGGAAACGGAGCTGGTATAGAGGTACTTCGCAGTCGAGAGCTCACTGTTTTTCTCCATCGACTCCTCGAGCACGGTAAGGTCGATGTCGGTCTTTCCTTCGGGATGGGCCACGTTGGCGCTCTGGAAATGCTGGAAACCGAGGACGAACAGGGCGCCCAAGGCAACACATATCACGAACATTCCGGCTTTCTTTAGCATCCAATCCCCTTCCTACAAGCGGAGCCAATCAATCAAATTAATGTTACTGACTCCGGTCGGAGACTTCGAACGAAGTTAACAACCTTTCCGCCCGTATTCTGCCGATGAGCCCCGCGACCACCGAATTCTCAGGTACAACACCGACCATCCCGCTTTTCCCCTCAAGAAGAAAACCCGTGATTGTATGATGCATCCGCGTCCAAAGCAGTGATAAGCGACTCCTCCAGCTGGTCAAGCTTGTCCTCTGAGCATGGATAGAGCAGAACGTAGACATGCTGCTTGTACTTCACATCGGCGTAGACGTCCGCGTTCCCCTTGCCGACGAAATCATCATGAATGCTTGCCCCCATGTTCGTGGACTTGCCCACGTAGATTTCCCGATACTTGCTGTAATCGTCCTTGTGGACAGCACCGTCACAGGTGATGATCACATAGCAGCCGCAGTAGTTGAGATAGCCTTCGCCTGTACTCCTCTCTTGAAGCTTGGATTGGACATCCCAGTTCTCCATGAACGAAGTCGAAGACATACGGATTCCGGCGCCGTCGAGTAGAGTTTTGCGAGCGAGCTTGCGCGCCTTCTCCTGTGCCCTAACGTCTATCGCTCCCTGCACTGCGTTTCTCGCCCCAGCTGCTGCCCCTCCCGCCGCTTCGGCGGCACCCTTGGCAGCGGCAGCAACTTTGCCGAATCCAGCAGCAACAGCATCGGGAGCTTTCTCGGCAGCGGCGCCAACAACCTTCTTTGCCGCCGGAGCCACCACGGGCGCAATCTTGGGAAGCTGATTGGCAACACCCTGTATTACCGGAGCCGCCTTAACCACGGCACCCGCTACGGCAGCTGCCTTTCCATCCGGGGCGAGCAGTGGTACAGCCATATCAGCAAGCCCAATAACCGCATTGACGGCGTCTACGTACATGTCCGCCGAGCGCTCCGCGCTCGGAATATTCTGGTTGTCGAACTCTTCCGGATTTGCCACAACACGCTCCTTGGTCAGAGGGATTGGATGAGCTGTCACAGACAAATCTTAGCGGCCGTACAGTGGGTGAAGGCCAGTTATCGATGGGCGGTTAGAATCCAGCGAGCAATTGAACGACGGGCTTCTCGCTGTTCTTCTCAATACCTTCGACCGCGGCCTCATCACGCTTGACGACCGCTACCGCGTCGTGGTCTCCTCGCGCGTGCCACACACGCCCACGAACGACCTGTGGCTCTACGCCTTCGACGGGAGGAAGATCGCCCTGCCGGGCAGCGACGAGTCGACCTGGCCGAGCCTCGACTTCATCCACTACCACAACGAC
>DHCMC07803__coassemble_506_pt1 | contig 99595 bp, 83 predicted proteins | sample DHCMC07803__metabat2_low_PE_050 | metagenome-assembled genome bin DHCMC07803
GCAGATCGAAGTCACCTTCGACATCGACGCCAACGGCATCGTGAAGGTCTCCGCTAAGGACAAGGCCACCGGCAAGAGCCAGGAGATCACCATCTCCGGTTCGACCGCGCTTTCCGACGAGGAAGTCGACCGCATGGTCAAGGACGCCGAGGCGCACGCCGAGGAGGACAAGCGCCAGAAGGAGGAGGTCGAGGTCCGCAACCAGACCGACAGCTTGGCCTACTCCACCGAGCAGACCCTTTCCGAGCTGGGCGACAAGGTTCCCGCCGATGTGAAGAGCGAGGCCGAGACCGCTATCGCCGACGCCAAGAAGGCCCTCGACGGCACGGATGTCGATGCCATCAAGAGCGCTGGTGACAAGCTCCAGGAGATCGCCTACAAGCTGGCGCAGATGGTCTATGCCGATGCGCAGCAGTCCTCTGGTGACGCTGGTGCCGCCGGCTCCGCGGATGACGACGTGGTCGATGCCGACTACGAGGTCATCGACGACGATCAGGACAAGTAATCATGTCCGCTCAAGACACTCGCACGGAGGCGGCCGCTGCCGCCGCCTCCGCTGACTCCAAGGAGAAGGATGTGAAGATCCCCGTAGAGGCGGCTGAGGAAGCCGAGGCGCCCGAGATGTCCTCCGAGCAGGTGGAGCATGAGGAGGAAACTCCCGAGCAGGCGGCTCGCGAGCAGGAGCTGAGCGAGGAAGAGATGGTCGAAGCGGCCATCCGCGCTGGTGAAGAGGCCGCTCAAAACGACTTCAAGCTCAAGTACGAGCAGGTAACCGCCGAGCTCGCTGAGGTTCGCCGCCAGCTTTCCGAGGCAGAGGATGCCCAGAGCGCAGCCGATGCCAGGGTCAAAGAGGCCCAAGATCGCGCAACCCGCGTGCAAGCGGACTGGGAGAACTTCCGCCGCCGCACGGCAAGCGAGCGCCTCGCTGAGAAGGAGCGCGCGACCGAGAAGCTGGTCACGGCGCTGCTCCCGGTGATCGACGACATGGAGCGCGCTATCGACCATGCCCGCACGCAGGAGATGGACGAGGCATTCTCTCAGTTCGTCGACGGCGTGGAGGCGGTGCACGCCAAGATGCTCGATGTGTTCGCGCACGAAGGCGTTGAGCCCATCGATCCTAAAGGCGAGGCCTTCGACCCGCTCGAGCATCAGGCCGTGGGACGCGTCGAGGATGCGGACTCCTATGAGGAGACCGTGCACGATGTGTACCAAAAGGGCTACCGCATGGCCGACCGCGTGCTACGCGCGGCCATGGTCACGGTAACGTACGGTGGCGAGAAGCGCCCCGAACCAGAGCCCGAGGCTGATTCCGAGGAGGCGCCCGCAGAAGCGCCTGCCGAGGATACGCAGGAGTAAGGAGAGGGGCTCCGGGGCGCAGGCTTCGGAGCCCTTTCGGTGGGACGGCGGAGACGGGGCCGATTGCCCCATCGCGTGCAGCATGAACAGCAGCGAGCGCGCGTGGGACATTCGATTCCGCTCCCACGGTCCTAATGGAAAGGAGGCAGGCGATGCCGCAGGCGACAAAGACGTTCTATGACGTGCTCGGTGTGAAGCGCGACGCCTCCCAGAAAGAGATCAAGACGGCGTTTCGCAAGCTCGCGCAGAAGTATCATCCCGACGCGGGCGGCGACGAGCAGAAGTTCAAGGAGATCAGCGAAGCATACGAGACCCTCTCCGACGAGGCGAAGCGCAAGGAGTACGACCAGCTGCTCATGTTCGGCGGCATGCCGGGGGCAGGCGGCGCCGGGGGCGCGTATACCTATGCCGGTGGCACGGGTGCCGGCGATTGGGGAGATATCTTCAGCCGCATCTTCAACGGGGACGGCGGCTTTGGCGGAGACTGGTCGGCTGGGTTCGGCGGTATGGGTGGCCGCGCGTCGAGTCGCCCGCGCCAGGGCAGCGACATCTCCCTCACGATCGATGTGTCGGCGGAGGATGCGTTCCGTGGGGTCACGCGCAAGGTGATCTATCGCATCCCCTCGACCGGTGAACAGCAGACCGTCATGGTCACGGTGCCGGCGGGTGCCGTGGATGGCGGACGGGTCCGTTTGCGCAGCAGGGGCGAGTACGGTACCAACGGCGGCGGTCGCGGCGACCTGATCGTGACCACGCGTGTGGAGGAGCACCCCTTGTTCAAGCGCAAGGGCGCCGATGTGACCATGACGCTTCCCATCTCGGTGTACGAGGCGGCGTTAGGCTGCCAGGTCGACGTGCCCACGCCGGGTGGCAAGACCGTTCGTCTCAAGGTGCCTGCGGGCACGCAGACGGGCAAGACCTTCCGCTTCAAGGAAATGGGTGCTCCGGATGTGAAGCATCGCGGACGCACCGGCGCGTTGCTGGTGACGGTCGAGGTGCGCACGCCTTCGCGGTTGACCGACGAGGAGCGAGCAGCGTTCGAGAAGCTTCGCGCGGCAGACGTTCGCGATTACCGCAGCGGGGTCGACCGCTACCGCGCGACGTTCTAACATGATGGCGGCGGCCACCCGGTCGCCGATGAGGTTTGGGGACCGATATGGCAGACGATTCGAGAAACAAGCCGCTGTACATGATCAGCGTGGCCGCGGAGCTCACGGGCATGCACCCGCAGACCCTGCGCGTCTATGAGTCGAAGGGCCTCGTGAACCCCAAGCGCTCGGGTGGCAACACGCGTCTGTACTCGCGCGCCGATATCGAGCGGCTCGAGCTCATCAACCAGCTCACCGACGAGGGCATCAACCTTGCCGGCGTGGTGCGCATCCTGGATATGAAAGAGCGTGCCGAGGAGCGTGAGCGCGAGGTCGAGAAACTCCGCGCCCGGGTGCGCGAGCTTGAGGAGCAGGTGCACGAGTACCAGATGCAGAAGAAAATCACCGCGCTTGTTCCGCGTGGCGGATCGGCGGATCCTGAGCAAGTGCTCAAGGGCCTGCTCGGCGGCGGCATCTAGGTGCTCGGCGTCTAAGCCGTTCCAGCATACGTGGACATTGGAAGTTTGACGGGGCGCTGCCGAGAGGCGGCGCCCTCGCCGTATCATGGCGCGTCGAATGTCTCGGTCACGTGTCGAAAACAACGGGGGTGCACGACTGGCGCACGGGCTGTCCGTATACTCACATTGAGCGATGGCGGAACGCATCGCTTGCGGGCAAGGCGCCTGGGGTACCGGTGTGCGATACGGGAGGTCGAACATGACGGACGACATGGGAACGTCGGCATCGCTTAGGATGCACGAAGCATGGCAGGGCAAGGTCGAAGTCGTGAGCAGGGTGAGGCTCGACGACCCCGAGACGCTCGCCATAGCATATACACCCGGCGTTGCCGAGCCCTGCCTTGAGATCTCGCGCGACCCCGAGGAATGCTGGCGCTATACGCGCCGAGGAAACCTGGTTGCGGTCATCACCGACGGCTCGGCGGTGCTGGGCTTGGGCGATATCGGCCCGGTTGCCGGCATGCCCGTCATGGAGGGCAAGTGTGCCCTGTTCAAAGCGTTCGCAGACATCGACGCATTTCCCCTATGCGTTGACACGCACGATGTTGACGAGATCGTCCGCTGCGTCCAGCTCATATCTAGCAGCTTTGGCGGCATCAACCTCGAGGACATCGCCGCCCCGCGCTGCTTCGAGATAGAGCGCCGCTTGAAGGAGGTCTGCGACATCCCGGTGTTCCACGACGATCAGCACGGTACCGCGGTGGTAACGTGCGCCGCCCTGCGCAATGCTTGTCGGGTGACCGGCCGCGATATCTCTCAGGTGCGCGTGGTCATCTCGGGCGCTGGCGCGGCGGGGGCGTCGATCGCAAACCTCATGCTGCGCATGGGCGTGACCGATATCACCCTTTCCGACATCGATGGGGTCGTTTACGCGGGGCGCCCCGGTCTTTCGGGCATGCTTGCCCAGCTGGCCGAGCGCACCAACCCGCGGGACCTGCGCGGCACGCTCGCCGACGCCATGGTTGACGCCGACGTCTTTGTAGGCGTGTCGGCACCCGGCATCGTCTCACGCGACATGGTGCGCTCCATGCATGCGGAGCCCATCGTGTTCTCGATGGCGAACCCCGTTCCAGAGATCATGCCGGATGAGGCGCTCGCCGCCGGCGCGGCGATCGTTGCCACGGGTCGCTCGGATTACCCCAACCAGATCAACAACCTGCTGGCATTTCCCGGCATATTCAAGGGTGCGCTGGCTGTGCGCGCTCGCGACATCACCCAAGATATGCTCGTGGCGGCTGCAGATGCCATCGCTGGGCTGGTGGGCGACGACGCGAAGCGTGATCTGATCATTCCGAGCCCCTTTGACGAGCGGGTCGTGCCGGCTGTCTCCAGCGCGGTGATGGCCTGCGCCCGCGAGACGGGCCAGGCGCGCCGGTGACCCCGTGCTTCGCAGCGTTCTGTTTGACGCTGCTGCAGTAGTCCCTCCTTTACATAGCCGCGATGCCCGGCACGTGTCGAGCATCGCGGCTCATTTGTGAAGGAATGTCGCCCACGTGACGAAAGCGAGCGGCATGTGGCGAAAGGTGCCATTGTCGCAGAATGGTAGGGGGCAAGCCCCGTACAGTTGGAGACGCAGAAGGGAGGACTGCCTCGATGAGCATCCCGGAGACACAAAAAGACGTGCTTGCGTATCTCGATGGCATCACGCGTGAGATCGACCGCTCGCGGCTCGATCGGTTCACGACCGCATCCATCGCAAGTGCGCTCGCGGTTTCCCGCAACCTCGCGAGCCAGTATCTCAACGATCTTGTTCGAGCGGATTTGGCGGTTAAGGCCGGCAGCAAGCCCGTGTACTACTTTCATCGGCGCGATCTTGAGCGCTACATGCAGGTTGGCCTGGACCGCTCGACGTTCAGCTCGCTGGACAGCCTGTTCTCGCAGAGCAAGCCCGCGGCACCAGACTTTGAAAGGGCCATCGGCAGCGAGTTGTCGCTGTCTGCCTGCATCGACCAGATTCGCGCCGCCATGGTCTATCCGCCCTGCGGGATTCCCGTCTTGCTGCTTGGCCAATATGGTACGGGCAAATCGCTGTTCGCCGAGCTCGCATTCGAATATGGCGTGCATCAGGAGATCCTTCCGGCATCCTCGCGCTTCGTGCGCATCGAGTGCTCCCATTACCGCGAGGACGCCGTTCGCTTGGTCGACGAGCTGTTTGGTGATGGCGAGAACGGTGGCCTGCTTGCAGTCGGCGACATCGGCCTGCTCTACCTGAAGGACATCGATCAGCTGCCGGTCTCCATGCGCGAGGTCATCGTGTCGCGGCTCTGTCCCGAAGGAATTCGCGCGAATCAGGCTGATGGCGCCCATGGTGTGCGCGTCTTCTTCTCCATGGTGGGGGAGCGCGATTCTGCGGAAGCGCGCGAGCTCATCCGGCGCCTTCCGATCATGGTGTACCTGCCCCCGCTGCGCGACCGTACGCCGGAGGAGCGCGAGGAACTCATCTTGCATTTCCTGAAGCTCGAGGGTCGGCGCATGGGCACGGACGTGTTCATCAGCAAGGGCGCCTTCCATCGGTTGGCCGAGGCCGATTACGATGAGAACGTTCGCGGCATGCGTGCGGCGATCACGGCTTGCTGCGCCGAGGCGTTCCTGCGGCTCGAGGGCGATCGCCTGCAGATCCGCACCTACCAGCTGCCGGATGAGATCATAGATGGTGCCCCGGTTACCCACGATGACGAGGATTTGCAGCTCATCGATGTCACCCGGACCGCCGCCGTCCAAGGCAGCGAACACGAGCTGCGCCTGCTGTCGCCGATGATCGAGTCGTGGGACCTCTATTGCGCGGGTAGCATCACCAGCGACGAGCTGGCCAACCGCATCATGCGCAGCACGCGTGACTATGAGGACTACCTGGTATTCGAGGACCAGCGCCTGCTGGCGCGCTCGGGTGCCTACGGGCACGTGGTCGATGAGATCATCGATGGCGTAAACAGCCTGTATTCCATCAACCTTACCAAGAAGAGCGCGCTGGTGGTGACGCGCGAGGTCTGCAGCCAGATCTGGCCTTCGATGCAGCTTGCGCACTGGAAAGCTGAATACGCGTCCGATCTAGCTGCACTGTTCTCGACGGTCTTTCCGCATCAGGAGTTCTGCTCATCGGTTGCCGACCGCATCTCCATGGAGCTGATGCGCACGCTGGGCATCGAGCTCGATGCGCTCACGCGCCTGCTGATCGCTGCGCACGTGGATGCGGCGCAGGTCGAGCCGGGCAGTCGGCGCAGGTTGGGGATCATCCTGGCGCACGGGTACTCGACGGCGACCAGCTTGGCCGATGCCGCGAACCGCCTGCTCGGCACGCGTGTGTTCGAGGCGATCGACATGCCTTACGACCAGCAGGTGCGCGATGTCATAGGCAGGCTGCAGCAGATCATCGACCACTTCTCGTTCTGCGATGAGCTTGCCATCCTGGTCGACACGGGGTCGCTGCGCGACATCTACAAGGACCTCCAGGCGCTCTCCGACAAGACCATCGGCATCGTCAACAACGTGTCGACCGGCCTCGCGCTCGAGGTGGGTGTGGGGTTGATCGCAGGCCGCTCGCTGGACGAGGTGCTCGAGAACGCCGCTTCCTCATGCGTGTGCAGCTACCGGCTGGTCGAGCGCTCCGTGCGCCAGGACGCGATCGTGTTCTGCGCCGAGGGCGGCATCGAGGCAGCCGAGAAGATCAAGGAGCTCATCAGCCAGAGTCTCGATCCCGCTGCGGACGTGCGCCTCGTGGCCCGCGACTTCCGGCAGCTGGTGGACAACGGCATCAACGATTCGGTCTTCTCTCGCTTCGCGGTGCGTGCGGTGATCGGCACGAGCAACCCGCAGCTGGTCGGCGTGCCCTACATCGCGCTCGAGGACCTCATCGCCGGTAGGAGCGATGTCCAGGTCGACCGCGTCTTCTCGCGGTATCTGGACCCTGAGGGCTTGGGGGCGTTCCGGCGCAACCTCGTCAAGAACCTGACGCTGCGCAACGTCGTGGAATCGATCACCATCTTGAATCCGTCGAAGCTCTACTCGGAGATCGAGCGCGCTGTTGGCACGCTGCGGCTGCTGACCGGCGCGCCGATCGAGAGCCGAATGATCGGCCTGTACGTGCACCTGTGCTGCCTCGTCGAGCGACTCGTGACGCGCACGCCCATCGAGAACTGCGACGATGAGACGTTCGAGCGCGACCATGCCGATTTCATCGAGGCGTTCCGCGAGAGCTTCGCCGACATCTCCGCCCACTACCACGTCGAGGTGCCCGTCGCCGAGATCGTGTACGCATACGACTACATCTACCCGCAGCACGCTCTGCGCAAGCGTGCTTACCCGATGAACGGATCCGTTGGCCAGGAAGATGAATGAGCGGCCCGTTCCCGCTCAGGCAGACAGGAAAGGAAAGGTGAGGAGCTTGAGCATCGTTGCAGCACGCATCGACAACCGTCTGCTGCACGGCATCGTAGCCACGCAGTGGGTGCCGGAGTACCGGCCCCAGCGTCTTATGGTGATCGATGACGAGTACGCAAACGACCCGACCAAGAAGGCTGGCATGCGCATGGCCAAGCCTGCGGGATTGGCGCTATCGATCATCTCGCATGAAACGGCGATGGCCAATTTCAAGGCTGGCAAGTACGACGACCATACCGTGTTCGTGATCGCACGCGACCCGCAGACCATCCTGGACGTGATCGAGTGCGGCCAGACCATCCCAGAGCTCGTGCTCGGGGGCACCGTGACCCCGCCGGAGGGCACCGCTGCCCGCCAGGTGAGCCGTCGCGCGTATGTGCTCGAGTCGGATATCCCGGTTTACCAGGCCATCGGTGCCACCGGGTGTGCAATGTCGGTGCAGTACATCCCCGCCGACAAGGCGGAATCGCTCGACGCGTTGATTTCATAGAGAAAGGAGATGGGATAGATGGAACTTTCGATCGTCCAGATCATTCTCGTCGCTCTCATCGCGGGTATCTACCGTTTCGACCGTATCGGTACGCAGATCAACGGCCATAACTGCGTGCTGTGGGCCACGCTTGCCGGTTTGGTCATCGGAGACCCCTTTACCGGCATGCAGATCGGCGCGACCTGCATGCTCATGTCCCTCGGCGTCGCCGCCCTCGGCGGCTCGTCGGTGCCCGACTACATCATGGCGGCTATCGTCGGCACGGTCGTGACCGTGACGACCGGCCAGGACATGAGCGTCGGCCTGACCATCGGCATCGCCGTCGGCCTGCTGTGGGTGCAGATCGACGTCATCGTCAAGACACTTAACATCTTCATGGCGCACAAGCAGCTCGATTTCGCACATAAGGGCAACTACAGCATGATGAAGGCCGTCACCTGGATCGGACCCGTGCTGTTCTGCGTGGGCGAGATGCTTCCCGTGCTGATCGTCATGCTCATCGGCGGCGACGCCGTGAACGCGGTGCTCAACGCCATGCCCGCCTGGTTCACCGGTGGCCTCTCGATCGCCGGCGGCATCCTGCCCGTCGTCGGTATGGCCATGCTCTTGAACTACATGCCGGTCAAGCAGTTCTTCAGCTTCGTGGTCATCGGCTTCGTGCTCTCCGCCTACCTGGGCCTGGGCATCCTGCCGATCGCCATGCTCGCTGGCGCTGCGGCCTACGAGTACTACAAGTCCCATGCCGCCGCCCCCGCTGCCACCGCCCAGACCTCGGAAGGAGTGCTCGAAGATGAGTAACGAGACGCTTAGCAGCCAGACCGAGCCCGAAATCAAGGTCGGTCCCAACCCCGATGGCTCCTTTGATCCCGTCCTGACCGATAAGGATCTCGAGAAGTGCGGTCGCCGTTGGAAGATGGCGGTCATGGGCTTCAACTACGAGACCCAGCTCGCTCCGTCCGTTATCTTCGCCGAGGCAGATGCCCTGCGCAAGATCTATGCCGACGACGAGGAAGGCTACAAGCGCTCCCTCGAGAACGCCGGCCGCTACTTCAACGTGACCCCGCCGGTTGGCGGCTTGCTGCTCGGCGCCGCGCTGGCCATCGAGGACAAGCAGCACAACCAGGGCCTCGAGGCGGTTAACGACCTCAAGGTCGGTCTCATGGGTTCCATGTCCGGCATCGGCGACTCCATCCTCTGGACGCTCGTGCCCACCGTCATGGGTTCCATCGCGGCATACATGGCACAGGAGGGCAACCCCGTCGGCATCTTCCTGTGGCTCGCCGTCGGCCTCGTCATCTTCTGGTGGTCGCTCAACAACTGGAAGACCGGTTACAAGTTCGGCACCTCGCTGATCACGACGCTCGCCGACAAGATCCCGGTATTCACCGAGGCGATGAGCGTGCTCGGCCTTACCGTCGTCGGTGCGCTCATCCCGTCGGTCGTTAGCATCACCGTCGGCCTCACCTTCACCATGGGCGACGTCACGCTGAACTTCCAAGAGGGCATCCTCGACATGATCATGCTCGGCATCATGCCGGTGCTCGCAACCTGGATCGTGTACGTGCTGATCAAGCGCCGTGTCAATCTGATCGCCATCATCGTGGCCATCATTGTCATCTCCATGGTCTGCTCGGCATTCGGCATCCTGGTGTAGATTCGGAGCCGCTTAGGTGCTTTCGCGGAGGGGTGGCCGCTCCGCCCCTCCGCCCGCACGCTATGGGTTCCTAGTTCTGGAGGTTTACGATGATCAAGGTGGCAACCACCTGCGTGCGCATCACGCCAACGGGTGTGTTCTACATGGATGGCTACGGCAGCGATGAGCGCAGGCTGCCGGCGCTCGGCGTCCATGACGACGCCTATGCGGTGCTGCTCCTCGTCGAGGTAGATGGCACGCGCACCATGTTCGTGTCGCTCGACGTGTGCAACATCAACCGCTCGCGTACCGAACGGCTTCGCGAGCTGCTCTGCGAGGCGCTTGAGATCGACGATGAGCATCTCGTAGTGAGCACCATCCATTCCCACTCGTGCCCCACGAGCATGCGCGAGGGGGGTATCACCGGCAAGGAGACCCTCGGCTGGCCCGAGATGGTCTGCGGCTTGGTGGTGCAGGCGGCAACCCTTCTTCCTGATGAGCTCGTCGAGGCGAGCTGCGAGGTGCTGCGCACCCATGTCCGCGGTTGGTACAGCAACCGCAATTCGAAGGACAAGCCTTTCGACGACGAGGTCTTTGTCGTGAAGTTCGTGGATGCGGCTGGGGCCACGGTCGCGGGCATGCTGAACTTCAACTGCCATGCCACGGTGGTGGGTCCCAAGAACCGCTACCTCACGACGGATGTCCAGGGCGCGGTCCGTGCTCGAATCGCCGATTGGATCGGGGTTGTGCCCTATACCTTTACGGGGGCATCGGGCGATTTGGGCAACCGGCAGTTCCGCAAGGGAAACGACTTCGCCGAGCTCGCCCGCGTTTCGTGCGGCATCGCCAGCGAGATCATGCGCGGCTCGTTCGAGCCGATCGAGCTCTCGGCGCCCGCGGTGTCGGTGTTCCACCAGGACATCGACTACGACAACACGGTGTATTGGCCCAGCTACCGCGAGAAGGTTGCCGAAGCCCAAGCCGTGCTCGACGATCCGGAGGCGAGCTTTGATGCGAAGAAGCTCGCGCGCACCGAGGTGACTCGCCTCACGGAGCGCCAGCAGATCGAGCGCATCGCGTTCCCGATCGACATGCGCACCTACGACTTCGGCTCCGTCGTGTTCGTCACGTTCCCCGGTGAGCTTGGCTCCACGCTGGGCATGCGCATCAAAGCGATGTTCCCGGGCAAAGTGGCCATTGTGATAGGCTATGCGAATGACGGCCAGGGCTACTTCGTGCCGGCGGGCGATTTCGGCCTCGGGTACGAATCATTTGTGACGAAGCTACCCGAAGGCGGTATCGAAAACGTGCTAGACGCATTCGGGGGACAGGTATGAGGCGGATCGTCATAGCTTCGCATCATAGGTTTGCTGCGGGATTGAGGGACACGCTGGAGTTCATCGGCGGCGACCAGCTGGGCATCGTCGACATCAACGCCTATGTGGACGAAACGTCGCTTGATGACCAGATCGCCGAGGTGTTCGCCGGATTCGATCCCGATGACGAGGTCCTGGTGTTCACCGATATGATGCAGGGCAGCGTGAACCAGGCGTTCCAGCGCTACATCGGGGACAAGGTCTTCGTGGTCACCGGCGTCAACGTCCCATGCGCCCTCGAGCTCGCCGTCGCCGGCGGGCAGCTGGCTTACGAGGACATCGCCCGTACGGTCCAGAGCGCCCGCGACCAGCTGGTGTTCATGAACGAGTGCATCTCCGTCGTGGATGAGGATGACGAGTAGCGCATCATGAGAGGCTCATGCACCCTTTACGAGCGGTCCCGGCACCAGGTGCCGGGGCCGCTTGCATGATGCGGAGACAACTCTTCCCGTATAATCTCATCATCTGCGGTGCCCGGCACGCGGGCGCGATCGGCCCGTTAGCGGGCATGGGCGAGATGGGATGCCATGAAAGAGCTAGAGGAGTACATCAGCCGGTACGGAACGGTGAAGGAGGGAGATGTCCTCAAGGTCGACACGTTCCTCAACCACCAGTGCGATGTGGAGCTGTTCGACCGCATGGGCGTCGAGTGGGCGCGTCTCTTCGCGGGCAAGCGCATCGATAAGATCCTGACGATCGAGGCCTCGGGTATCGGCATCGCATGCGTTGCCGCGCGCAGCTTTGGTAACGTCCCTGTTGTGTTTGCCAAGAAGTACCAGTCCATCAACTTGGATGGCGAGCAGTATGTGACGAGCATCCACTCCTTCACCAAGCAGCGCGACTACCACGTCATCGTGGCGAAGAAGTTCCTGAATGCCGGCGAGCACGTTCTGCTCATCGACGACTTCCTGGCAAACGGCTGCGCCCTGAGGGGCCTTATCGAGTTGTGTGAGGAAGCGGGTGCGGTGGTCGAGGGGATCGGCATCGCAATCGAAAAGGGCTTCCAGGGCGGCGGCGACCGTCTGCGCGAGCGCGGCTACGACCTCCAATCGCTTGCCATCGTGGAAGAGATGGACCCCGTGACCGGCACGATCAGGTTCCGCTGATGGCGGCGCGCGATACACGCTCCGAGCGCGTCGACACCGCGCAGGCGCTCGGGGACTTCTACGCGGATATCTCCCTTGCCCAGGGCTTCCCGTATGGGCTACAGCACGTGCTCGCGATGTTCGTCGCGAACCTCGCTCCGATCTTCATCGTGGCGGCAGCGGCGGGGATGGACGCCGAGCAGTCGTCGGCGCTCATCCAGAACGCCTTGCTCATGGCCGGTTTGGGCACGATGATCCAGCTCTTCCCCCTTTGGCGCGTGGGCGGGGCTCTGCCTATCGTGACGGGTATCAGCTTCACGTACGTCTCGGCGGTCGTCGCCATCGTTGCCGCGCAGGGCTACGGAGTCGCCGTGGGTGCCATCATCGCGGGCGGCCTCATCGAGGGGGCGCTCGGTCTCACGGTGCGCTATTGGCGTCGTGCGGTGCCGCCCATCGTATCGGCGGTCGTGGTGACCTCCATCGGCTTCTCGCTCCTTTCCGTTGGCGCGGAATCCTTCGGCGGAGGTTCCGGTGCCGAGGATTTCGGCAGCTTGCAGAACCTGCTCCTAGGCCTCATCTCGCTTGTGGCCTGCCTTGCGTTCCAGAGTCTTGCCAAGGGGACGAAAAAGCAGCTTGCAGTTCTGTTCGGCCTCGTGGTGGGATATGTTGCCGCGCTCGCGCTCGCCTCGGGTATCGGGTTCACGCAGGTGCAGGGTATCTTCGCGGCGTTCCCGCCTATCGTGCAGTCCATCTTTGGGAGCAACTGCATCGCGGTCGCATTCGTGGTCGCCGCGGTGGCGAACCTGCTGCTGCCCAAGGAGCAGGCCGACGAGGAATAAGAGCCCCGTTCGATAGGATGCGAAGGCCGCGCGCTATCTTGCAGCGTTCGCTCGCAGTGCGGCTAGGGGTCGTCCACTTGCTATCCGATGAGCTTGAGCGCTGCGAGCATGATGAGGTAGGTCGCAAAGAGCGCCGCCGCTGCGCCGTCATGGCGGATGTCGAGACGGAGCGCATGATAGTGCGTGCGGCCTGCTCCTCCCGTGTAGCAGCGCGCATCCATCGCGCGGGCGAGATGCTCCGCATGGCGCAGGGCGCTTGCGAAGAGCGGAACCACAAGCGGTACGCATGCACGCGCATAGGCCAGCGCGCCCTTGCCTTCGAGCGCCGCTCCGCGCGCCGTTTGCGCCACCGCGATATGCTGCGCCTCCCGTGCCAACGTGGGTACAAAGCGCAGCGCGATCGAGAGCACCAAGCAGAGCTCGCCGACGGGCAGCCCGAGACGCGTGAGCGGTGACAGGAGGCGCTCGGCGGCATCGGTGAGCGCCATCGCCTGCGTCGTGAGCATGAGGAGCGACCCCATGAGCAGCAGCAAGAGGAACCGCATCGTATAGAAGGCCGCTGCGGCGATGCCCCCGCTGTGCAGCGCAAGCGGGCCCAGTGCGACAACGACCTCGCCGGTATGCACGAAGAAGAGGTTGAGCAGGGAGGTCAGCAGCAAAAACGCTATGACCGGGCGGATCTGCGCGAGCAGCCGCCCCAGCGGCACCCGGGCGGCGAGGATGGCCCCGATGCAGAAGGCACCGGCGACCGCGAGGGTCGCGATGTCGTCTACGAACAGACAGCTCACCATAAAGAAGATAGCGATCAGGAGCTTCACGCGCGGGTCGAGCGCATGGATGGGCGAGGCAACCGAGTAGTAGCTCCCCGCGCTAACGCGTACGCCCATGGAGCACCTCCTCGACGAGCTCATCCAAGGTAAGCGGTTCGGACGCGAGCTGAGCTCCTTGCGACGCGAGTACGCGTGAGAATGCCAGCGCGTCCGGGATGCCCGGTAGAAGGTCGCTGTTGTTCAGGAAGAGGTCGCGCGGCGTTCCGATCGCAGCGACTGCACCGTGGTCCAGGGCGACCACGCGGTCGGCCAGCTCGGCAACGTCATCCATGGAATGGGTGACGAGCAGGATGGTCGATCCGTTGGTCTTGAGCGAGCCGATGAGCTCCTTCATGTGCGCTCTGCCGCGTGGGTCGAGTCCCGCCATGGGCTCATCAAGGACCAGGAGCGGCGTCTCCATAGCGAGGACGCCTGCGATGGCGACGTTGCGCTGCTGCCCGCCTGAGAGCGCAAAGGGCGAGCGCGCGATGAAGTCCGGCGCGGTGGGGAGGCCTACGGCATCGAGCGCCCGAAGGACGCGTTGCTCGACCTCGGCTTCGGTGAGGCCGAGGTTGCGGGGGCCGAAGGCGATATCTTCGAAGACGGTCGTGGCGAAGAGCTGGCGCTCGGGGAATTGCCCGACATATCCGATGCTCGAGCGAATGGCCGAGCGCCGTTCGAGGTCGGTCGTATCGATGCCGTTTACGTGGACGGTTCCCGCGTTGGGTACCTTGAGCGCGCAGGCGAGTTCGACGGTAGTCGATTTTCCTGAGCCCGTGCGGCCGATGAGGGCGGTAAGGCTGCCGCGGGGCAGCGCGAAGCTCACGTTTGCGAGCGCAAGCGGGCCGCGTGGCGCCGCCGTGCGCGATGCCCGCCCGCGCAGGCGCGCGAAGAGCCCCGGGCGCCTGCGCGGATCGTGCTCATCGGCGTAGGAGAAGGTCGCTCGTTCGAAGGTGACGGCGTCGTTGCCGTTGCGCGCGACGCTGCTGCCGGCAGCCGCGGGGACGGTTTCAGCGGTAGCAGCGACCGTGGTTGTGGTTGCGAGCCGCGACGCAAGCGCGCCAGCGAGCTCCTCGGCATCTGCCGTGACCGGAAGGCCGGGAACGGCGTCGCTGAGCCGCTCGACGAGCTGTATGGTGAACGGCAGCTCAAGGCCAAGAGCGCGGATGGTATCGCGTTGGGAGAAGACGTCGCCGGGGGTGCCGTCGAGCGCCACGCGGCCCTGGTCGAGCGCGATGACACGGTCAGCGCGCAAGGCGTCGTCCATGAAGTGGGTTACATGCACGATCGTGATGCCTCGTGCAACGAGGTCAGCGGCTATGCGCTGGATGGCGGCGCGACCGGGGGCGTCGAGCATGGCCGCCGGCTCATCGAGCAGCAGCACGCGCGGTTGCATGGCAAGCGCTCCGGCGATGGCGACCCGCTGGCGCTGCCCGCCCGACAGGTCGGCAGGATCTGCTTGGGCGAGCGCCGCCATGTCGACGGCAGCGAGCGCTTCATCGACGCGGCGGACGATCTCTCGCTGGGGTACACCGAGGTTTTCAGGGCCAAACGCCACGTCATCGGCAACGATGCTCGTAACCATCTGATCATCCACGTGCTGGAACACCATTGCGGCTTGCCGACGGATCTCGATGAGGCGCTCGGGTTCGGCAACCGGGTCGATTCCAAAGATGCGGGCACTGCCCTCGGTGGGGGCAACGAGCGCATTCATGATTTGGACGAGCGTCGACTTGCCGGAGCCGTTGCCGCCAAGCACGCAGGTGTAGGTGCCCGCCTCGATGGAGAGCGAGATGCCGCGCAGTGCCTCGTCGCCTGGCTGGTCGCTATATGAGAAGCGGACGTTTTCGAGCTCGATGATGGGTTCGTTTTCCATAAACCGCCTGCGAGCTTATGCGCGGACGGCGTCGCCGGCGTCCGAGTCGGCGCTGGTCGCGGTAGGCGTGGCACCCGTAGCGCCTGAGTTCGCCATAGGGTGTTCAGCTGCAGCCGCATTCGTGTCTGATGCGATGGAAGCTGCGGAAGCCGGGCTCGCCCCGGCGCCTCTGAGCACGTTCATGCAGGGGATGAGCAGCGCTTGCCCCGCGACGATGTTGATGACCATCTTGAGCGCGTTGAACGGAAAGAGGATGGGCGCGATCATGAGCGCGACATCGCTTATGGTCACTCCGGCGTAGAGCGGGGTCACATAGAGGTTGGCAAGGCAGATGACCGCAATCGAGAGGATGGCTCCGAGCACCATGCCCGTCAGCGAGCCGGCGCGCGTGCGGTCGCGCACGTACACGATGGCGGCGGGTATTACGAAGGCACAGGTGGAAAGCATGCCCATCGGCGCGCCGAACGGGTCGAGGAACACGCGGGGAATCCACGAGATGATGGCTACGGCAGCGCCCATCCGAGGCCCGAAGGCGAGGGCGGCGATAAGGCAGACAATGCCCGACGGGTCGTACATGAGCCACGGAGCCGCCGGGAAGATGGGGATCTGGATGAAGCTCAAGATGAGCGATGCGGCGGTGAAGAGCGCCGCGAGCGCAATCGAGCGAGTGGATATCTTGGTGGTGGTGAGCGTGCTGCCCATGGCAGGTGCCTCCGTTTCTTCCATCCGGACTGTACCGTCGGCCCCGGACTCTCACCGGGTCAGCCGCTTGCGCGGGTCGCGGGCTTCCGACGTGATGTGACCCAAGTCACGCGTCGGTTACCGCCGGTAGGGAATTTCACCCAACCCTGAAACTATGCGACTACACTATAGTCCTTTTGCCGGCGCGAGCAACTGCGCGTTGCGGTTTTTTAACGGTTGTCGCGCCCCCGTTAGGCCGTCCCCTAAACTTAGGCTGTCCCCTAAACCTCTGTGCGCTTTATGACCAGTTTTGCCACCTACAGGGCCTCAAAGCGTGCCAAAAGCGCTCAGAGGCTTGGAAGACAGGGCGCGGACGTTAAAATTGCCCGCGTTCTGGAACGCACGGACCACCGTGTTCAAGCTGCCGATACAATGGCTTCGACGCCTGCGACACCGCGTGTCGTGGACGAAATCCGCGTACAGCCGCACGACGTGCGGTGGGAGAGGAAGGGCCACGATGCGCCAGCTCACTATTGCCTACATCGGTAACGGGAAGAGCGTAAACCGTTATCACATCCCCTATGCCCAGACCCTTCCCGAGATGTTCCGCATCAAAACAATTTACGCGCGCCGTATTACCCACGATACCTGGGCAGCGGTGCCCGACGTTTCGACTCCGATTTCCTCACCGCGCAGCGCGTGCTCGCGTCGGGCAAGCTCGGGCACGTGTTCGAGATCGTGACGAGCTTCGACAACTGGCACCGCACATGATGGATGGCTGCGCCTTCGATCCGGTCGAGGATATCGCCCATGTCCATGCGACCCACCCGCTCGACCAGTTCGTCGCTTGGCTTGGTGAACCCGATCGCGTGAACAGCGAGCTTCGCCAGATGCACGGGCCGGGTACGGCGGCGGATTACTACGACATCGACCTCTACTACGATGCGCGGGGCATCAAGGCGACGGCGCATGCAAACTACGCCTGCGCCTACCAGCGGCCGAGCTTCGAGATGTACGGTGATCGCGGCTGCTTCCTCAAATTCGAAAAGGACCTGCAGGAGCGCGACCTCAAGCACTTCTACCTGCCGCTTGGACATGCCGACTTTGGCGTCGACTCCGTGGATGACTATGGCTACTTGCGCTATGTCGACGATGAAGGGGCGCTACGAGAGGAGCGCGTCGTGAGCGAGCGGGGCTCGTATGCGAGCTTTTACGAGGCGCTGTACGAGACGGTGGCGAACGGCGCCCCGCAGCTCGTTGCCCCCGAGGAAACCCTCGCGCAGCTCCGCATCATCGATGCCGCTCTTAGGGGTATGGCCTAGGCGCGGACGGGTAGGGGTGCGCTGAGCATGATGGCGTCCAAGCGCCCGTGCTTGGGGCGCATCGCGATCGTTGGGTGTCCCTCGGCGCTCTGAGTCGGTTGCTGCCGGTTCGGTGAATCGGCGGAAGACGTTGGCATCTCGGGTATAGTGCTGTCTGAAAGCCCTTGTGCGACGCTTTTGCCGCACCGGTATACAGGTGGTTTCTATGCACGATTACGACAGCTTCAACGAGGATGTCATTTGCGCGCTCGCAGCTGCAGCCGGCGAGGATAACGTTCACATGGTCGAGCCCATGCGAGATCATACGACCTTCAAGATCGGCGGCCCGGCGGATGTCGTGGTTGCGCCTTGCACGCCCGAGGCAGCGGTGCGGGCGCTCGACCTTATCGCGCTCGCGGGCGCTCCGGTGACGGTGGTGGGCAACGGTTCGGATCTGCTTGTGGGTGACCGCGGCATCCGCGGGTTCGTCATGCTGTTGCGCGACAACCTCGCGCAGGTGCGTGTCGACGGTTGCCGCGTGCACGCCCAAGCCGGCGCCTTGCTGCGCGATGTCGCGCTCGTTGCGGCCGGCGCGGGGCTTACCGGGCTTGAGCCGCTCTGGGGCATCCCGGCGGCGGTAGGCGGCGCATGCCATCAGAACGCCGGTGCCTACGACACCTCCGTCGCCGATGTCCTCGAATCGCTCACCGCGTACGTACCGGGCGCCCGGCAGCAAGACGGCTCACGCGCCAAGGGATCGGTGCGTACGTTCGCCGCAAGCGAGCTCGATTTTGGGTATCGCCGGAGCAGGGTCGCCACGGATGGCCTCATCGTGCTCGAGGCGACTTTCGCGCTCATGCCCGGCAACGAGGCGCAGATTCGTGCGCAGATGGATGACTATCAGCGCCGCCGTGAGGAGAAGCAGCCGCTCGATTTGCCCTCGGCAGGATCGACGTTCAAGCGTCCGCCGGGACATTTTGCCGGCAAGCTCATCATGGATGCCGGTTTGCGCGGAGCGCGCATGGGCGACGCCCAGGTTTCAGAGAAGCATTGCGGTTTCGTGGTGAACGTCGGCAACGCCACGGCGGCCGACGTCAACGCCCTCATCGAGCGCATCCAAGACGAGGTGCGCGAGCAGTTCGGCGTGGAGCTTGAGCCCGAAGTCCACCGCATCGGCGAGTTCTAATGCATCGAACGCGTCTGCGCTGCGTGCAGATGGATGCTCTTGCATGCCCGCGAAGCGCTCTGTGGACGCTGCTACGCTACTAGGAAGGTATCGAATATGGACTACGAACACATCTCGCAAACCGATCCCGCGGTGTTCTCTGCCATCGAACAGGAGCTTGAGCGCCAGCGTGGCACCATCGAGCTGATTGCTTCAGAGAACATCACCTCACCTTCCGTTATGGAGGCCATGGGGAGCGTGCTCACCAACAAGTACGCCGAGGGGTATCCGGGTCGCCGTTATTACGGCGGGTGCGAGAAGGTCGACGTGGTCGAGGATCTCGCACGCAAGCGCGCATGCGAGCTCTTTGGCTGCCGGCACGCCAACGTGCAGCCGCACTCGGGGGCGAGTGCGAACCTCGCCGCCTACATGGCGCTCATCGAGCCAGGTGACACGGTCATTGGCATGAGCCTGGACCAGGGCGGACATCTCACCCATGGGTCGCCGGTCAACTTCTCTGGCAGGCTGTACCGTTTCCTCTCCTATGGGCTCGATCCCGAGACCGAGACCATCGACTACGACGCGCTTGAACGTCTTGCCCATGCCGAGCGCCCTAAGCTCATCGTGGGCGGCGCGTCTGCCTACCCGCGCACAATCGACTTCGAGCGCATGGCTGCCATTGCGCACGGCGTGGGCGCGCGCCTCATGGTCGACATGGCGCACATCGCGGGCCTCGTCGCCGCAGGCGCCCATCCTTCGCCGGTGCCCTTCGCGGATGTGGTGACCTCTACGAGCCATAAGACCCTGCGTGGACCGCGCGGCGGCTTCATCCTCACGAATGACGACGAGCTCGCCCGTGCGATTGACAAGGCGGTTTTCCCGGGCACGCAGGGAGGTCCGCTCATGCATGTCATCGCTGGCAAGGCGGTCGCCTTCGGCGAGGCCCTGCAGCCTGCGTTCCAGACCTATATCGAGCATGTGGTAGAGAACGCTGCGGCCCTGGGCGCGGGCCTTATCGATGGCGGGCTGCGCTTGGTGTCGGGCGGCACCGACAACCATCTATGTCTGGTTGACCTCACTGCGTCGGGCGTAACGGGCCGCGATGCCGAGCGCCTGCTCGATACGGTGGGCCTTACGGTCAACAAGAACGCGATCCCTGGCGAGCCGCGCTCTCCCTTCGTCACAAGCGGCATCCGCGTGGGTTCCGCTGCGGGCACGACGCGCGGGTTCACGGCGGATGAGTTCCGCGAGATCGGCGGTCTCATCGCGCGCGCCGTCTTCCATGCAAAGGACGAGGCGGAGCTCGCGGCGATCCGGGCGCGCACGGCGGAGATGCTTGCCGCGCACCCCCTGTATCCCGAGTTGTAGACTCTGTTCTGTGCGATATGTATCCCGCAAGGCGCCCGGTGGCAGCTTGAGGTGGCACGGGCCAAGCAAGGAGTGAAGAGGATGGTTAGTTCCCAGGTAAAGATCGGCTTCATCGGATTTGGCAACATGGCGAGCGCTATGGCGGACGGCTGGATTGCTTCGGGCAAGGTTCCGGCAGGGCACCTGTACGCGTGCGCGGGGCACTACGACGCCCTCGTGGAGCGCACCGCCTCGCGCGGCATGAACGCCTGCCACGATGCAAGCGAGGTCGTCACGGCAAGCGATGTGGTGGTCGTCGCGGTGAAGCCCTACCTCATCGAAGGGGTTCTCGCTCCCGTTGCGGGCTTGTTTGCAGGGAAGACGATCCTTTCCGTGGCGGCAGGGTGGAAGAGCGAGGATTACGAGCGCGTGATACCGGGCACGCATCATCTCTCGACGGTGCCCAACACGCCGGTTGCCATCTGCGAAGGCGTAATTGCCTGCGAGGCAGCTCATACCCTCGATGCCGGTGAGTACACCCTTTTGAACGAGTTGCTCGGGCTTCTTGGCACGGTGGTCGAGGTGGAAAGCCGTCTGCTTTCTGTTGCGGGCACCGTGGGCGGTTGCTCGCCTGCGTTCATCGCTATGGTTATCGAGGCCTTAGGCGACGCAGCGGTGAAGTACGGCATCCCGCGCGCCAAGGCGTACGCGATGGTGAGCCAGATGGTTGCCGGAACGGCCAAGCTGCAGCTTGCGACCGGCCAGCATCCGGGCGCCATGAAGGATGCCGTGTGCTCACCCGGTGGGACCACCATCCGCGGCGTTGCGGCGCTTGAAGAGGCGGGCATGCGCTCGGCCTTCATCAAGGCGATCGACGCCATCGAGGGGTAGGAGCTTCACGCCCTGCCGACTTGCAAGGCCTTCTACCACGCGCAATACTGCTTCCTGTCTTCAAATCGATAATCATGCATAATCATAAAATAATATGCATGATTATCAATACGTTTCAAATCACCGGAACAGTTCGCGTCAAGTTACGGTGATTGCTTCCGGAGACGCTAGGGAGACCGTTGTTTAGCCGATTATAATCCTGCGGGAATATAGGCTTTCTTGCTGGTCTCCCTAGCCTTTCGTATTCCGACCACCGTAACCCGTCATGAATAAACGCCGAAGCCTGAAGCCGTCCGCTTCGGATGGGATTTCGCCGTATCGTCCCGTTGTGACGTCGCGATGTGACGACCATACAAGGCTTTGGGGAAACAGGGCGGATCAGCTAGTTGGAACTTCTAGTATTTGCCCTGCAGCGAGTACCAGCCGTTCCGCTCTTCAACGGAGAGCGGAACGCCAAAGAGGGCAGACATCTTCTCGCTTGTGAGGAGGTCTTGCTTGGGGCCGTCGGCGAAGATCGTCGCATCCTTGATAAGGAGCACCCGGTCTATAGCGGGGATGATGTCTTCGGGATAGTGCGTGACGAGCACCACCGAGCGACCTTCTGCGGCAAGCAGTCCCATGGTACGGCGCACGTGGTACATGCCCTCGGGGTCCAGGCCCGTGCAGGGCTCGTCGAATATGAGGATCTTGGGGTCGCTCATGAGTTCGCGCGCCACGAGCACCCGGCGAACCTGGCCGGTTGAGAGCGTGAGCACATCCCGTTCAGCGAGGTCGGCGATGCCGAGTCGCTCCAGCGCGTCGAGGGCTTGGGCGCGTTGTTCCGTGGTCGCTTCGACATGGTTGGGAAGGCCGAGCGTGCCGAATATCCCGCCGCATACGATGTCGCTCACCGGAAGATGCACGCGCACCTGGTCGTGCATGGTGGCTGAGACGATACCGAGGGCTTGCTTGATGTCGGAGAGCAGCGGCCGCGCCTGGCCCCTGAACCGCACCGGGGGCTCCTCGCGGTAGAGCGGGAAGATTTCACGCGTAAGCAACTGGATAAAGGTTGATTTGCCGGCGCCGTTGGGGCCGAGCAACGCCACGTGCTCGCCCTCCGCAAGGTCGAACCGGTCGACGGAGAGGATGGTTTTGCCGGCGCGCACTACCTGCGCGTCGCGCAGCGAGAACAGCGGCGGTGTGCCTTCGTGGGCAACGTGTTCCGTGTTGTGCGTCCGGTATGCGACCTGTTCCATGGCTAGCTCGTCCTCATTTCGACGTGATAGTCCGATACTTTACTACACCGGAGCATCGGCTGGGATGTGCGGCGTGGTTGTCTGCCGCGCAGAGATGCTCTTGGGGTGCGATAACGTTGCCGCATCGTTTCGAGGGGCGCCCGTTCCCGATGCCGTCGCGTCGGAGACGGGCGCTCCGTGGTATGCTACGGGTTCGCTCCACTTCAGTGTGCTGGAGTGTTAGCAGCAGGAATTGATATAGCAGTGCGACTGCTTACGGGGCGCAGGCTGCCCCGCGCCGCCGCCGAGCACGTGGAAGGGGAGCTCATGCCCGAGATGCTCACGCTCGATGCCTTCGAGGAAGCGTCGGAAAAGGTTCGCGAGGTGACGCTCAAAACCGAGCTCGTAGAGAGCCCGTACTTCAGCCAGATGAGCGGCAACCGCGTGTTTCTCAAGCCCGAGAACATGCAGCGTACCGGTGCGTATAAGGTGCGTGGTGCCTACTATAAGATCTCGACGCTCTCCGAGGAGGAGCTCGGGCGCGGGCTTATCACCGCATCCGCTGGCAATCATGCCCAGGGTGTTGCCTATGCTGCCGCGCGTGCCGGTGCGCGCGCCATCGTGGTGATGCCCACCACGACTCCGCTCATCAAGGTCGAGCGCACCAAGGGTTACGGTGCCGAGGTCGTGCTGTTTGGCGACGTATATGACGAAGCCTGTGACTATGCGATGCAGCTCGCCGAGGAGCACGGCTACACCTTCGTGCATCCGTTCAACGATCCCGTGCTCGCTACCGGCCAAGGGACCATAGCGATGGAGATCGTGCAGGAGCTGCCGTTGGTGGACACGATTCTCGTGCCGGTAGGCGGGGGCGGGCTGTCATGCGGCGTGTCGACCTTCGCGAAGCTCTATAATCCCAAGATTCGCGTGATCGGCGTGGAGCCGCAAGGGGCTCCTTCGCTCACGGCTGCGCTCGACGCCGGCCATCCCGTGCGCCTCCCGTCTGCGAATACCATCGCAGACGGCACCGCCGTGCTCGAGGTGGGCGACAAGGTCTTCCCGTACCTCAAGGAGAACCTCGACGATGTCATCACCGTGCCCGATGACGAGCTCATCGTGGCCTTTCTCGATATGGTGGAGAACCACAAGATGATCGTCGAGAACTCCGGTTTGCTCACAGTAGCGGCGCTCAAGCACCTGCCCGCGGAGAACCGTCGCGTCGTCTCGATTCTTTCGGGTGGAAATATGGACGTGATCACGATGTCTTCCGTGGTGCAGCACGGCCTCATCGCACGCGACCGCATCTTCACGGTGAGCGTGCTTCTGCCTGACCGTCCCGGTATGCTGGTGCGTGTGGCGCAGGCAATCGCCGAGGTGAACGGCAACGTCATCAAGCTCGAGCACAACCAGTTCGTGAGCACCAATCGCAACGCCGCCGTAGAGCTGCGCGTAACGATCGAGGCCTATGGCGCTGAGCACAAAGGGCAGATCATCGATGCGTTGCGCGCGGCGGGCTTCGAGCCGGCTCTCGTGCAGACGATGCTGTAGGGTAGGTATTTTTAGTGCCCTTGCGGGCAATGGTTCAAATGACGCAGCGTGGGCCGGTGCTCACTCGGGATCCTGTCGCGCGGCGCTTGGTCGCGGAGTCTTTGCCAGCTTTCGATGCGAACGGTTGCTCCGCGGTGGCAACGCGATGGCCGAGGGTGGGTACCCTGCGTTGTAGCAACGAAAGGACTTCATGTCGTACCTGTTTGACTACGTTGAACGCGAGCGAGCCTCGTTTGCTGAGCGACCCTTTGGGCCGGTCGATGCGGCGGTGCTCACGCAGGCGGGCATGATTGACGGCGCGGGTATCGTTCCGGAACCTCCGCAGCGTCCCGTCGTGCTCGACCGGATGCGAGCGCTGCTCGCTCCTGATGCCGGGGGAGCGCGCTTCGAGGACCTGCTGCGTGCCGAGTGCTTCGACCGCATGTTCACCGGCCTTGCTGCGGGAGATGTCAGACGCCTGCTCTACGAGCTCGCTGCGAGCCCCCGTTTTCGCGACCTGCGTCTGCGCGGTTATCGCTCTGAATTCGACGAGGGTGCTCACACCCAGTTCGCGGCGATGTCCTTCACCTGGGGAAGCGAGCTCTCCTTTATTACCTTCCGCGGTACTGACGCCTCGCCTACGGGTTGGCGTGAGAACTTCGACATGGCGTATAAGGATGAGGTTTGCGCCCAAGCGCTTGCGCGGGAGTATGTCGAGTTCATGGCGCCACGTTTGCCAGGCGAGCTCCACGTGGGAGGTCACTCAAAAGGCGGTAACCTGGCACTCTATGCTGCGCTGACCTGTACCGGTCGCGTCCAGTCGCGCATCGGTCGCATTTGGTGTCTCGATGCGCCCGGTTTCAGGGCTGGACGTTTCAGCGAGCGCGACTACGCCAGGCTCGAAGGGCGCGTCTGCCGCATGGCGCCGCAGGATTCAATCGTGGGAGCTCTGCTTGAATGCCCTGTCGAGACCCGAACGGTAAGAAGCTCTGCCATCGGGCTTTACCAGCACTCGGTCTTCTCATGGGAGATCGCGGACGATGGCGTCTCCGATGGCGGGGCTGCTTCGGGTGGCGTGGCTTCGGGTGGGGCAGCGCTTGGTTGGACCGCGGAGCGTGCTGCATCTGCTGAGCGCGATCCCGCTGACTTCGTCTACCTCGATGGGCTCAGTGAGTTTTCGCATACGGTGCACGAGGTGGTTTCTGAATGGCTTGCCAGCATGGACGATGGGCAGATCGAGCGAGCGGTCGACGCCCTGTTCGCGGCGTACGAGGCAAGCGGGGCGCGCGACGTGGGCGACGTGCTCGCCGGGGGTGGAAACCCCATTCACCTTGCTATCGAAGCGGCGCGAAACCTCGATGGGGAATCCTCCGCGATTTTGAGCGATGCCTTCGGGGAGTTGGCTGCAATCGCCGCCCGCCATGTGGGACGCGACGTTGCTGAGTCGTTATTCGGCCTGCGCATCTAGTATGGATACGGGAATGCCTAACCGCCATAGTCAGGAAGGAAGAGGCAAGCGCATACCAGCTTGCCCGTGACGATTGACACTGGTCGCAGTGAACCAGCGCACTAGCCGCTCTCTGGGCGGAGCGGTTTTCCCAGCTCGAGACACGTGTTCATAAAGGAGCGGACAAGAGGTCCATCTTTACTGTTTGGGGTCTTTAGACGCAAGCGCTTGGACTTTGGGACAAGTTCGATGCTCTTGGCGGTGGTTTTAGACGGGAGCGCCCGATAGCCAGATTATGGCAACTCATTTACCTGCTGTTTTAATATAAAAAATCAATGGCTACTGGGAAAAGTCTAGGAGAACCACCGCCAAGATGATCGAGTGCAACGCGCGAGCGAGTTTTGAGCTAGGTGAGGGTATCGCGAGGTCTTCCGGCGGCGGTTTTGGTGGCGCAGCGACCTCCGGTAGGGGCGTTTCCACAAAACGTATTCCGTCGTTGTTGCACTCCGCCATGGCAAAGTGTTTCCTGTACGTTTCGTAGAAAAAGAACGCCGTTGTGCTCGATGGGACATGAGAAACTTAAAAGAACTCAGCAAATGCGATGACAGGGCGAGTACCGGTTGTCCGTGCCACAGCGAGCGGGGGAGCGTGAGAACCCGCGGCGGCGATTGGGAACAGGCCTTCGAGCAGCTCGGCTGAACGCGTGGCCGTGCCCGGCGACCCCCGGAGTACGGTATCGCTAGTACGTCGCGCCGGAGCCCCCGTTACAGGCATCGAGAGCGCCCGCCCTCGCATTTCGGAGTACCGAGATACCGTCTAGGGAAGCGAGGGTCCAGCTATGCAGATGCGCAGCGATGCCGTGAAGAAGGGGTTGGCGCGCGCCCCGCACCGTAGTCTACTCAAAGCCGATGGCCTCACCGATGAGGAGCTCGAACGCCCGCTCGTCGCGGTTGTCTCCGCGCAGAACGAGGTCATCCCGGGTCATCTCCACCTCCAGCAGATCGCCGACGCCGTGAAGGCCGGTGTGCGCATGGCGGGTGGCACGCCGTTGCAGATCAATACCATCGGCGTGTGCGATGGAATCGCCATGAACCATGAGGGCATGCACTATTCGCTCGTGAGCCGTGAGGTCATCGCCGACTCCGTGGAATGCGCCATCCAGGGTCATCAGTTCGACGCGATGGTGCTCATCCCCAGTTGCGACAAGATCGTGCCGGGCATGATCATCGCCGCGGCGCGCTTGAACATCCCCACTATGCTCGTATCCGGCGGCCCCATGCTCGCCGGTCGCGACAAGCGCGGTTGCCAGACGGATCTCAACACGCTCTTCGACGCTGTGGGCCAGGTTACTGCCGGCACAATGACCGAGGAGGAATGCGCGTGGCTCGAGAACACCGCGTGCCCCACGTGCGGCAGCTGTTCGGGAATGTTCACGGCGAACTCCATCTGCTGCCTTGCCGAGGCCCTGGGCCTCGCACTTCCCGGCAACGGCACCGTTCCCGCCGTGTATGCCGAGCGCATCCGGCTCGCCAAGCGTACCGGCATGCAGGTCATGGACCTGGTGCAGAAGAACATCCGTGCGCTCGACATCCTGAACGAGCACTCTATCCACAATGGCATGGTGCTGGATATGGCGTTCGGAGGGTCCACCAATACGATGCTGCACCTCACCGCCATCGCTCAGGCGGCTGGCTGCCCCGTAACCATGGACGATTGGGACCGCATTTCGGCAGAGACCCCCAACATCGTGCGCATCGCACCTGCGGGTCCCTTGCACATCGAGGATTTGAACGCCGTGGGTGGCATCCCCGCCATCCTCGGCGTTCTTGGTCGTGCAGGCCTGCTCGACGTGCGCGCCTGCACGTGCCATGGCTGTATGGAAGATTGGATCGCAGCCTGCCCACCGGCGGACGGCGAGATCGTTCGTGAGGTGGACAACGCGTACAGCCCAATCGGCGGCCTCAAGGTCATGCGTGGCAACCTTGCACCGGATTGCGGTGTGGTCAAGCGCAGCGCTTGCGCACCCGAGATGTACCGCCATTCCGGTCCGGCGCGCGTCTTCGATTCCGAGGAAGCCGCATGCGAGGCGATCTTTGGTGGCCAGATCCATGAGGGCGACGTGGTGGTGATTCGCTACGAGGGTCCCGCTGGTGGTCCAGGCATGCGCGAGATGCTCACGCCCACCTCCGCCATCTGCGGCATGGGGCTCGACCGCTCCGTGGCGCTCATCACCGACGGCCGCTTCTCTGGTGCGAGCAAGGGCCCGTGCATCGGTCACGTCTCGCCTGAGGCCGCGGCGGGCGGCCCCATCGCGCTCGTGCGCGAAGGCGACATCATCGATATCGACATCGAGGCGGGCGCGCTCGACATCCGCGTGCCCGAAGAGGAGCTGGAGGCGCGTCGCGCAGCGTGGCAGCCGCCGGCGCCCAAGTACACCACCGGCGTGCTCTCGCGCTATGCGAAGCTCGTCACGAGTGCAGATAAGGGGGCGTATCTCTCATGACCGACACCAAGCAGGCTCAAGCGCCGGATGCGGTGGAACTGGGATCTGCTACGGGTGCGCAGGCACCGCTCGCGGGCAGCCCGCGCACGCCTGACATGCCCGACGACATCCGTCAGCACGTATGCTCGAGCGCAGCAGGGCCGCGTCCTGCAACCGATATGAGCCGCGAGGCCCGCCTCGCCCGCAAGAAGCGCGCCATCTCGGGTGAGCCCTTCGGACCTGGTAGCAATACCGACAAGGAGGGCAAGACCATGACGGGCGCCCAGGCGATCATCGCCAGCTTGGAGGCCGAGGGGGTCGATACGGTCTTTGGCTATCCAGGCGGCCAGGCCATCAAGATCTACGATGCCCTGTACGATTCGACCAAGATACGCCACATTCTCGCCCGCCACGAGCAGGGGGCGGTGCACGAGGCCGATGGTTACGCGCGCGCCACCGGGCGCGTGGGCGTCGTGCTGGTCACGAGCGGGCCTGGTGCCACCAACACAGTCACCGGCATCGCTACCGCTTACATGGATTCCGTTCCGCTCGTGGTCATCTCCGGCCAGGTAACGCGCGGAGTGATCGGCACGGACGCCTTCCAAGAGGCGGACATCGTGGGCATCACCATGCCCGTGGTGAAGCACAGCTTCCTGCTGCAGAGCAACGACGACCTCACGCGGACGTTCCGCGAGGCGTTCTACATCGCTTCCACCGGCCGCCCGGGTCCCGTCCTCATCGACGTCCCCAGCGACCTCGCCGGCGAGCAGATGGTGTTTCACTACCCGGATAAGATCGACATCCCTAGCTACCGTCCCACATATAAGGGCAATGCCAAGCAGGTGCGCCAGGCGGTCGAACTCATCCGCACGAGCACGAGGCCGGTGCTTTTGGTAGGTGGCGGTTGCGTGACGAGTCACGCCTGCGACGAGGTTATCGAGCTCGCCGAGACCATGCAGATTCCCGTGGTTACCACGCTCATCGGCAAGGCGGCGGTGCCCTGCTCCAACCCGCTCAACCTGGGTCCTGTGGGTATGCACGGTTCCAAGTACGCCAACATGGCCATGACCGAGTGCAACCTCATCATCGCTGTGGGCGCGCGCTTCTCCGACCGTGTGACGGGCAAGCTCTCAGAGTTCGCTCCACATGCGAAGGTTATCCATATCGACATCGACCCGGCAGAGATCGGTAAGGTGCGCGATCCCCAGGTGCCCATCGTCGGCGACGCGCGCGCCGTTGTATCCGCGATCAACGAGCGCATCGCCAAGCTCGGAATCGCCCCGGTGAGCGAAGAGTGGGTGCGGACCTGCTACGCGTGGCGCGAGCGCTGGCCCTTCTACACCGAGGACTTTGCCGACTATCCAGACCGTATCGCTCCCGAGCAGGTGCTCGAGGCGCTCTCAAACAAGCTCGACCCGCATGCGAGCGTGGTCACTACCGAGGTTGGCCAGCATCAGATGTGGGCTCACCAGCACGTCCATCGCGAGGAGTCGCGCACGTTCATCTCGTCGGGCGGTCTGGGCACGATGGGTTTCGGCTTCCCGGCGGCGATCGGTGCCAAGATCGGGCGACCGGACTGCCAGGTGGTCTGCGTTGCGGGCGACGGCAGCATCCAGATGAACATCCAGGAGATGGCCACGGCCATCGGCAACGGGGCTGCGGTCAAGGTCCTGCTCATCGACAACAACGCGCTCGGCATGGTGCACCAGTGGCAGCGCCTGTTCTACCACGAACGCTATTCCTGCACCGAGTTCACGGCGAATCCCGACTTCGTGAAGCTCGCCGAGGCATACGGTTGGGGTGCGGAGCGCATCTCGCACCCAGCACAGATCGACGCTGCCCTCGACCGCATGCTCGCCTCCGGGCTGCCCTACCTGCTCGATGTGGTGATCCCTACCAACCAGACGGTCTACCCGATGGTCGCCCCAGGCGCCGCGATCGACGACATCATCGGCGCCATCGACGTGACGCTTGGCGGCGTGCGCGTGACCGAGAAGGGCATGAGTCCTGCGGGAGAGCACGCGGGCGCCATCGCGGAGCCTCTGCCGCTTTCCGATAGCGATGCCGACACGCGCGTCGCCGGGGCCACCGCAGATGTCGTGTGGGATGAATCGGCCCAGAAGGGAGGCGAGTGAGCATGAAGCACATCCTCTCCGTACTCGTCGAGAATAAGCCGGGCGTGCTGTCGCGCGTGACGGGCCTCGTGTCGCGCCGCGGCTTCAACATCGACTCGCTCACCGTGGCGCCTACCGAGGATGCCACCATGAGCCGCATGACCATTATCGTCGATGCTGACGAGGTGGGTTACGAGCAGATTACCAAGCAGCTGCATAAGCTCGTCTCGGTGTTCAAGATCTCCGACTTCACCGATTCGGACGCTATCGAGCGCGAGCTCGTGCTCTTCAAGGTGCTCGCCACGCCCGACCGCCGGCACGAGATCATCGAGATCGCCAACATCTTCCGCGCGAACATCGTCGACGTTGGCAAGAGCTCGCTCACCGTCGAGGCGACCGGCTCGGCGAGCAAGCTCGACGCCCTCGAGGATCTTTTCCGGGGGTATGGCATCCGCCAGATCACCCGCACGGGCAAGATCGCGATGTCGCGCGGATCGAGTGACAAGTAGCCACCCGGCCCCGTTTCCGCGGGCCCCGCGGTTCCCGCAGGTATCCGATGCACTCAAGCTTGCGCGGTACGCGGGCATGCGCAGCAAGGTAACACCAGCCACGATCACGTAAGGAGAAAGAACATGGCTGTTACGATCTACTACGAGAGCGACTGCAAGCCCGAGATCATCCAGGGCATGAAGGTCGCAATCATCGGCTATGGCTCGCAGGGGCACGCCCATGCGCTCAACCTGCTCGACTCGGGCTGCGACGTGCGCGTTGGCCTGCGTGAGGGTTCCAAGTCCGCCGAGAAGGCACGTGAGGCCGGCCTCAAGGTCTGCTCCATGGATGAAGCTGCCGAGGAAGCCGATCTCATCATGATCCTCGTCCCCGATGAGAACCAGCCCAAGGTCTACGAGGAGCACATCAAGGCCCACCTCAAGCCGGGCAACACGCTCGCCTTCGCGCACGGCTTCAACATCCACTACGGCTACATCGTGCCGCCGGAGGACGTGAACGTCATCATGTGCGCTCCTAAGGGCCCCGGCCACATCGTGCGCCGCCAGTACACCGAGGGCTCCGGCGTGCCGGATCTGGCCTGCGTGCAGCAGGATGCTACCGGCAATGCTTGGGACATCGCGCTCGCGTATTGCTGGGGGGTGGGCGGCGCCCGCTCCGGCATCATCAAGGCCACCTTCAAGGAGGAGACCGAAGAGGACCTCTTCGGTGAGCAGGCGGTGCTCTGCGGCGGCCTGGTCGAGCTGGTGAAGGCTGGTTTCGAGACCCTGACCGAGGCCGGGTATCCGCCCGAGCTCGCGTACTTCGAGTGCTACCACGAGATGAAGATGATCGTGGACCTTATGTATGAGAGCGGCATCCACTTCATGAACTACTCCATCTCCAACACAGCCGAGTACGGCGAGTACTACGCTGGCCCCAAGATCATCAATGCGGAAAGCCGTGCCGCCATGAAGGAGCTGCTTGCCCGCATCCAGGACGGCAGCTTCGCGCAGGAGTTCGTCGATGACTGCAACAACGGCCATAAGTGGCTCCTCGAGCAGCGCGAGAAGATCAACGAGCATGAGATCGAGAAGACCGGCGAGAAGATTCGCTCCATGTTCAGCTGGATCAAGAAGTAACTGGTCATTTTGGAGCAGGGCTGCTCTGACTCCCTGGAAAGGGCTGCTCTGGCGGTCTGCTTTCTTGTGGCTATGACGCGACGAGAAGGCTAGCAAGAACAACGCCGTGTGGGCTGTGCGTCTGCAGCCTTCACGGCGTTCTCTTTGGCATCGATGGGCGCCTCGGAACGTCAATCTGGCGGCAAAGCATTGGCGGAGCGTCGGCGGAGTGTCGGCAAAGCATCGGCGAAATCTGCCCGCTTCCGGTTTCCCGCCCGCGTTCAGTTTCCTGAGAATAATCTGCGGGCAAGATTTAGCAAGAGGAGGCCCCTCCGAGCGGGTTCTCTTGCTAAATCCTGCCCGGCGTTTATCGGTTTAGGTTGTCGATCAGCACCTCAGCCGTTGATCGACAGCTCAGCCCGTCGATTAGCAGAGTTGCTCGTCGATCATCGATTGCCCGTCGTTATGATCGGGGCGAGAATGTTCCGTCGCTGCTATGCTTCCGGTAGCTTGCAGACGTTCACCCAGGTGCAGGGTGCGCAGAGCTCCTCGAGCTCGGCGGGCGCGAGCTCGATGGCGCTGTTGGCGCTGCCACATGCCGGGAAGACCGTGTCGAAGCGCTTGAGCGAGGCGTCAAGGTAGACGTCGCAGCCCTCGTTCACGGCAAAGGGGCACACACCGCCGACTGCGTGACCGATGAGCGGTTCCGCCTCGTCGGCTTTGAGCATCTTGGCCTTGCTGTGGAATTGGGCCTTGAACTTGGGGTTGTCGATGCGCGCATCTCCGGCGGCAACAACGAGCGCCACACGATCGCCTATGTGGAACGAAAGGGTCTTGGCGATGCGCTCGGGCTCGCAGCCTACGGCTTCCGCGGCGAGATCGACCGTGGCGCTCGATACGTCGAACTCCATGATGCGATCCTCCATACCGTGCTCGCGCATGAATGCCCTTACCTTGTCAATCGCCATCGCGGACTCCTGTCTCAGATCCCGTGCTCCGTAACGGGTCAAAGTATAGCGCGGAAGTACGAGGCGGTGCGGAGCGCGCGGGCGAGCAGGGCAGGACGAAGTGCGCGGGCGAACAGAGCGGGGCGAAGTGCGTGGACGAATGGGGTAGCGCGGAGCACGCGGGCGGATGGGGTAGCGTGGAGCACGCGGACGAACAGGGCAGGGCGGAGCACGCGGTGGAAGGCGCGGTGCCGGCGCATGGCGGGGTCAGCAGTTCCCGGTGTAAACATGGTCCAGGTAGCGATGCGCCACATCGGCTAGGCGGTAGACGTCAGTGACCGGCGTGGGACTGCGGTCAAGCATGCGCCAACGGGGGAAGAAGCGCGACACGTGATAGGCGATATCGCGGCTGCCGCGGCCCTCGTCGAGCGCGGCGAGCCATCGGGCGCACGCGGCGATATCGGCGTCGGTGTCGTTCATGCCGGGAACGACGAGCGTGGTGACCTCAAGGTGGCAGGTGGGGTCGCAGGCGAGCCGCTCAATCGTGGCGCGTGCGCAACGGAAGGCGCCCGCATCCCCGCCGAGAGCCCGGTATGCTGCGGGATCGAAGCCCTTGAGATCGATGTTCGCCGCATCGATGAGGCCATCGAGTGCGTCGAGCACGGGCGCCTCGGCGCAGCCGTTCGATACGAGGACGTTCACCAGGCCGCGCTCGTGCGCGAGCAGCGCGCAGTCGCGAACGTATTCCCAGCCCACCAGGGGCTCGTTGTAGGTGTAGGCAATGCCCGCGATCCGCGGGTCTCGTGTCCGGGCCTGCTCGGCAAGCTCTACAAGTTCTGCAGGATCGATGGTGCACCAAGCAACCTCGCCTGCGCCTACCTGGGCGATTTCATGGTTCTGGCAGAAGGGGCACGTTAGGTTGCACCCATAGCTTCCGAGCGAAACCACCAGTGTGCCCGGCATGAAGCGGGCGAGCGGTTTCTTCTCGATCGGGTCGAGCGCGAGCGAGGTAACACGTCCGTAGGACTCCGTCATCACCGTTCCGTCGACATTGCGACGCGCCCGGCAGCGACCGAGCTGACCGAGTTTGAGTCGGCAGTGGTGGGGGCACACGGGGCAGGTCGCGGTCGCGCCTGCGCTTTCAGCGGATGCTGCCGTGTTTCCGCCCTCCATGTACGCAGCAGGCTGCTCTGCGCCCGTGTTCGCGGCAGGCATCATAGGTACCTCGTCACGGTAAAGCGCTCGAGCGAGACGCCGGGTTCGTTTAGGTCGATGCCACCCTTGCGCGCAGCGATCCTCAGCTGCTCCGCCACGGTGTCTATGCCGTCGAGGTTGGGGAGGAGCAAGCCGCGCCGCCCGCCTGGGGCGCTCACGATCACGCCGTAGCGGGCGGGGTCGAGCTCCGAAGGCCCCATGATGGGCTCCGGCGCTGAGAGCACGTCGACGTCGTAGATGAGCTCGGGTAGCTCGGCGGTGGTCACGGGGTCGAAGCGCGGATCGCGGCAGCCCGCGCTCACGGCGTTGGCGCAGACCTCTTCGACGAGGCTCTCGCGCGTGGGCAAGATCGTTCCGATGCAGCCACGCAGCTGCCCGTCTTTCTTAAGCGAGACGAACGCCCCCTGTTTTCCGCAGGCGATCTCATCGGGTAGATTGCCGAGAAGATCCGCGGGCAGGTCATGCCCACCGTTGATGCGTACTCCGTCGCGCACGAACGATTCGAGCGAGTACCGCGCGATGCGCACGAGCGGATGCTCGGCAGCGCGCGTTGCCGCCAGGTGCTCCTCGTGCCAGGCGGCGTAGCGCTCATCTAGCGCGCGCTCGGAGCAAGCGCTCTCGGTACCTTGCGGTATGAAGCAGGCGATGCCGTAGCCCACGCCGAACGGCCCCTCGTAGCTCAGCAGCTCCGGAGCGACCTCCGTGCGATCGAGCGCTCCGGCCATGATCTGGAACGATCGCAGCCCGCATTCGGCTGCTCGCTCGCAGAGCGCGGGGTCCGCGGCAAGCAGGCTCAAGAAATCCCCCTGTTCGAAAGCCTTGCAAACGAGCTGGTCGAACGCGGGGCCTTCCGGAGCGTAGCCATAAGGGCCGTCGGCAGTGAGTTTGTGCGAGAGGTCGCCCGATGCGATATAGACCACGCGCCGGCCGAGCTTAGCGGCAACTTGCTGCACGAGCTGCCCCAAGCGGTAGTGGATGGCGGGGGACAGGCCCGCGATGCCAAGCCGCACCACGCGGCAGGGGAGGCGCACGTACCGCCCTTGGGCTCCGCCGCGGTCCTCCGATGTGCCCTGCGGTACACCGCGATCGTCGACGAGCCCGTATCCGCGCGCGACGAAGTGGAGCGGTACGAGCACGCCCCAGTCGAGGTCGCGTTCGCGTTCGCCGAGCGTTCCAGCTGGGAGCTCCTCGGCGGATGCGACGCACGCCAGCTCGTCGACGAAAGGCTCGTCATAGGTTGCGGTATAGCCTACCTCGGGCGCACCGAAGCGGGCAAAGTTGCCGCGTGCGCCGCTGCCCGGGGCGATGTGCAGGTAGTCGAGGTACATCGCCGTGTGCGGACTCGAGATCACGAGCGTGTCGGGGTCGAGTGCGGCAATGCGGCGTCCCACCTCGGCATACGCGTCGACCGTCGCTTGTATCTCGCTCACGCGATCGCCGCCGACGGCGGGGATGATGAGAGGTGGATGCGGAACGGCGAACGCGGCAACGATGGGCATGGCGGCCTCCTTTACTCGCTGTTCCCAGTATTCCCCGTGCCGAGCATGCTAGCCGCGTCTTGCGCCATCCGCGTTGACCCCGGCGCCACCCTGGTCGCGTTTGCGTCGCCCGCGCGAATCCGGAGACTTGCTTAAGCTGCGCCGCCCTCGTCGCGTTGCATCCCGGGTTCGCCGAGCATGCGCTCCGCAAGCTCGGCGAAAGCTGCCATCGCAGGCGTCACCCACTTCTCGCGGTGTCGGAACGACTGGACCCACATGCGCACCGGCTCGAGCGTGGTCGGTACGGGCGCGAGCGTCCTCGCGGTGAACGAGTTTTCGACGGCGTAGCGTGGAAGGAACGCGATGCCCACGCCCCGTTCCGCCAAATGGACGAGCGTCTCGGTGTTTCCCGCTTCAATCACGGGTTCGATGCTGCAATCATGCTCGGCAAGCGCTCGGTCAAGCTCGGAGCGATAGCTCTCGCCGCGCTCGGTGAGCACAAAGGGAAGGCGCGCGAGTTCTGACGGCTCAAGCGGTTTCTGGCAGGAGCAGACGTCGGGTTTCGCGGCGAAGACGATGTCTTCTGCGCGTATGAGGCTGCGTTCGAACCCTCTTAGAGCGAGTTTGCGATCGAGCGTGTAGAAGAGGTCGATCTCGTTGGCGCGCGCAAGCTCCGCAAGGTAATCTCCGCGTGTTGCGCGCACCTCGAGCCTTACATGGGGGTGCTCGCGTGCGAAGGCGGCGAGCACATCGGGTAAGAGTGCCGTGGAGACCGATTCGACGCCTCCGATGCGCAGCGTCCCTACCAGCTCGCGCCCGCCTGCAGCGCTGCTAGGGCGTACGGCGTCGGCGGCTCGCTCGGCTGCGCTCAGTACCTCGTTGGCGTGGAAGCTAAATCGCCGGCCTTCGTCGGTGAGACGCACGCCATGGGGGATGCGATCGAACAAGCGAGCTCCGAGCTCGCGTTCCAGCTGCTTGACCTGCATGGTGACGGCAGGTTGAGAGTAGCCGAGCTTTGCGGCTGCTTGCGAGAAGCTGCCACATTCGACGATTTTGAGGAAGGTCTCGAGCGCCCGGATCTCCACTGCCTGCCCCTTCCGCTCAGCGACATCGCGCTCCGTGCCGTTTTATGACATAAGGAATAATTATCGCCCTATGCATACTATCAATTATACAAATACCGCGCGCCGTGGCAGCATTGTCGATGAGCGAGGGGCGTTGCTGAACCGGGGAGAGGATGCGCTGTGTATACCCGTAAAAACGATATGGAGCAAGACGTCGAGCGCGCTGCGGTGCGCTTCGTATGCGACCTGTTCGAACGCAATCGCCGGCTCTCCGAGGGGCCTGTGATCGACCAGGTCGACGAGGAGGTGCTGCGGGAGGTCGAGGCCATGGGGATCCCTGCGGAGGGGCGTCCTCTCGAAGACGTCGTGCTCGACATGGAACATGACGTGATCGGGTACGGCTACAACTGCGACCACGCCCGTTTCATGGGCATGGTACCCGGTCCCACCTCGGCGGTATCGTGGCTCGGCGACATGATCGCCTCGGGCTACAACCGCCATGCCGGCGGGGTGGCCAACTATCCGGCGGGTTGTCGTGCCGAGCAGGTGCTGCTGCGCTGGCTTTGCAATCAGGCGGGATTCCCGCAGACGGCGACCGGCGTTTTCACGTCGGGCGGTTCCATGGCGAACATGACCGCTTCGATCGCCGCGCGCGACGCGAGGCTGCCCCAGGACCGATGGGGCGACGGCGTTGCCTACATCTCCGAGCAGACGCACAGCTCCGCCGCCAAGGGCCTCCACATGATCGGGGTGCCCGATGCGCGCATTCGCAAGATTCCGGTGGACGAGGGCATGAGGATGCGCGTCGACGAGCTTGAGCGCGCGATTACAGCCGATGAGCAGGCTGGCCTGCGTCCCTTCCTTGTGATCGCCACGGCGGGCACCACCAACACCGGCGCGGTCGATCCGCTCCGTGAAATCGCCGGCATCTGCGACGCGCATGACCTGTGGATGCACGTCGACGGTGCGTTTGGGGCGTCGGTTCTGCTCACGCGCTATCGCGACATGCTCGATGGCATCGAGCTCGCTGATTCGCTCACCTGGGACGCCCATAAATGGCTTTTCCAAACGTATTCGTGCGGCATGGTGCTGGTGCGTGATGCGCACGACCTGCTGCGTAGCTTTGCCACGCATCCCGAGTACCTGAAGGACCTCGAGGAGTCGGCGGCAGAAGATGCGCTCATCAACCCTTGGGAGCTCAGCCCCGAACTCACGCGTCCCGCACGCGGCATCAAGCTGTGGTTCACGTTGCAGGTCATGGGTTCCGAGGGCATGGCGCGCTCCATCGAGCATGGCTTCGATCTGGCTCGTTGGGCCGAGGACGAGCTGCGCCGCACGCCCGGTGCCGAGGTGGTCACACCGGCGCAGATGGCCATGTGCACGTTTCGCTTCTGTCCGGATGGGCTCGATGCGGCAGCGCTCGACGAGCTCAACCAGCGCGTGTCCCAGCGCATGCTCGCGAGCGGTTATGCAGGCATCTTCACTACCGAAATCGGCGGTAAGAAGGTGCTGCGCATCTGCGCGATCCATCCGCGCACGTCAGAAGGGGAGATGCGCGAGGTCGTTCGCAGGCTTGCGGCCCTCGCCGACGAGGAAGCCGCTGTGATGCGCGGTGTTCAGGTGGGTACCAGCCGTTAGTCGTAGACCAGGCGCTCCAGAAAATCGCTGAGCGTCGTCGCTTCGGCGAGACGATGGGCGCGCTGCTTGTCGCAAAGCGACCGCACCACGGTATTGTAGATCTCCATGAAGCGCTTCCGGTCTTCGCGGCAAACGGCGATCATCAGTACGATGTGCACCGTCTCGTTGCCCCATTTGACGCCGCGCTCGCTGAGCAATACGGCGACCATGGTGCGTGCGGCACTCATTTCCAGGGCGTGGGGTATGGCGAACAGCCCGAAGAACGACGTTGGCGACATCTCTTCCCGCATAAAAACGGAAGTGATGAAGGTCTCATCGACAATGCCGAGCTCGATGAGCTCCTTGCCGAGGAAGCGGATCGCCTCGTCTTGGGTGGGAATGTCGCGACGGGTGAACAGCCGCTCGTCGAAGAATGGCTCCAAGAGCGCCTTCGTTCGCTCAGCGTTTCGCTCGCGCAGGCATATACCTACGGCATTCTCTATCTTGAGGTAATCGGACGGCGTGAAGAACGGCGAGACGAACACGACGTTGCGTAGGGCAAGTGGCCTGTTTCGCGTCGTAACAACGAGATCCGCCTGCTCAAGCATATCGGTGTCCAGATCAAGTTCATCGCACTCCGAGACGGTCGCCACGTCGGTGAAGCGTCGCTCGATCTCATCGCGGATGCGCTCGGAGATTCCCTGGTAGCGGTCGCACATGAGGACGATGCGCACCTTGCGCTCGGCTGTCATGTTCTCGATCAGCAAGCCGACATGGATGCAGATGAAGCCGGTCTCGCCGTCGGTGATCTCGATGTCGAAGGCATCCGCGAGCTTCTTTGAGATGAGCAGTGCGAGTTCGTAGACGAACGGACAGTTCATCTTCACGTTTTCCAGAATCTCGGTATCAGTGATCTGTACCGCCTCGGTACGCTCGATCAGCGCCTTGACGTGCATCGAGAAGTTGTATAACGACTGCGAGAACCCGATATGTAGCTGGAAGGCGTCGAACACCTCGTTGGCGATACGCTCTACGGTGCTTACAAGCTCGGACATCTCGAGGCCGTGGGCAGCGTCGGCGGAATGCTCCTTCGGCTCGATCTGACCGGTTAGCAACGATGCGAGATAGTCGATATCGCCGGTATCGGGGGCAATGCGGCGGCGTTCAGAGCACTTGCGGCAGATATCGCGGGCGATGATGTGCACGGCATCGTCGCGGTCGCCCTGATCGGCATGCTCGGTGATGTAGGAATTCGAGCGCATGCGGTAGAGCGCTACAGCCATGTTGGCGATGAGGTTTTGCGTGTAACCGGTTTTAATCCGGTAACCCTGCGCATCTACCGCTTCGAGGACGATGCGCTTCAGGGCATCGATATCCATGTCCTCGAAGTATGCTGCGAGTCGGTCCCATGTGGAAAACGAATTCGTCGCCTCCTCCACGAGGAGCTGACCTATGAGCGCGCGCTTGTCTGCTTCGCGTCCCTCGATGCGGAGCTTGTTGCGCCTACGGGTGAGTTCTAGATTGAAGCGCGCAAGCTCAGGGCGCAGGCGGCGAATGCTGCGCTCGAGTACCGGCGTGCTCACAAAGAGGGCTTCGGATAGGTCATCGATGTCAACGGGGTCATCATTCTGAGTGAGTGCCTTCAGGAGCGTGTGGTCGATCGGCGTGCCCTCCGACCCCGGTTGAGCGGCTCTCGCTTCTCCGATCCAGGTGCTGTTGAGCGAGGAGGGTTTGATTCGATAGCCCCGGTAAGAGCTTTGGATCTCGATTCCCGAGCGGTTGATCTGGGAGATTTCTCGCTGGACGGTGCGCACGGAGATGCCGAGCTCCAGCGCGATCTCGGCACCGGTGACGGGGCCGTTCGCGGCACGGATGACCGTGAGGATCTGCCCCTGTCTCTCGCTCAGCATTCAGCCCCTTTCAACCAGAACAAGTATGCATAATCCTGAATGAATATCAAATGAGAAGCATCCAGTCTGAATAGAATGCTGACCGATAGCGGCTAAGTATGCAAAGCGGGTTTGGCGGGACCCCCCGCCATCACCGACTGGGCGTGCACAGTCTCCATGTCATACATTCCAAGCATCGAGAACTCGATGTTGGATGGGATTCGGACAAGGAAGGAGGTGGGCCCGTGGACAAGGAAGCGGTTCAGATGATGTCGTTTCAGCTGGTAGCTCATGTCGGCGAGGCGACAGCGCATTTCACCGAGGCGATCAAGTTCGCTCGCGAGGGTGACTTCGAGGCTGTTGATCGCGAGATCAAGGCTGGTGACGCTGAAATCATCGAAGCCCATAACTCGCAGACGGACCTGCTGCGCTGCGAGGTTACTGGCGAGGAGATCGAGTTCAGCCTGCTTCTCGTTCATGCTCAGGACCACCTGATGACCACCATCGTATTCGAGCGCGTTGCCAAGGAGCTCATCGAGGTGTATCGGGAGCTTAGGGAGGTGCGTGATGCCAAGTAAGTTTCTCTGGGGAAGCGCGACGGCTGCCTATCAGTGCGAAGGGGCTTGGCAGGAAGGCGGCAAGGGTCTTTCTAACTGGGACGCGTTCTGCCATAGCGACAAGAACATCGTGAATCCCGTCAACGCTGATGTCACCTGCGATCATTACCATCGCTTTGAAGAGGATATCCGGATGATGGCGGAGGGAGGGCAGAACACCTACCGCTTCTCCATTGCATGGACTCGCATCATCCCTGGTGGCGTGGGCGAGGTCAACGAAGAGGGCGTCGCGTTCTACAACCGCCTCATCGATTGCTGCCTCGAGCACGGTATCGAACCGCTCGTCACGCTCTACCACTACGACCTGCCGCAGACGCTTTTCGAGCGCGGCGGATGGGAGAATCGCGAGACCTGTGATGCATACGCCGCCTACGCGAAGGTGTGCTTCGATCGCTTTGGCGACCGCGTGAAGCTGTGGGCTACCATCAACGAGCCCAACTACGAGACCCAGTGCTGCTATGCAGTGGGCAACTATCCGCCCAATGTGCAGGATCTTAACCGCCGCTGGCGTGCGATGTACCATCTGCTGCTCGCGAGCGCGATGGCGGTGCGCATCTTCCGCGAAGGCGGCTACCAAGGCCAAATCGGCCTGGTGAGCGACTCGTACTCCATCGAGATTCTGGAAGACACGCCTGCCTACAGAGAGGCGAAGGAGAACGCCGAGTACTTCTACAACCGCTGCGTCAACGACACGTGCATCCTCGGCACCATGCCGCAAGGCTTCGTCGATCGCATCGTAGCCGATGGGTGCGACCGCAGCTACGCCCTTCCCGGCGACGAGGAGATCTTCCGTGCCGGCACGGTCGACTATCTGGGTGTGAACGCCTACTCGCGCTACCTCGTGAAGCCCTATACCACCGGTGAGACCTGCCTCAAGGCGAGCAATACCGGCAAGAAGGGCGATCGCTCCACGGCGGTGGTCAAAGGCTGGTTCGAACTCGACCGCGACGACTCCGTTCCCAAGAACGATTGGGACATGGAGCTCTATCCCAAGTCCCTGTACAACCTCCTCAAGAGGCTTGAGGAGCTGTACCCGGGAACGACGTACTACATCACCGAAAACGGTATGGGTTACAAGGACGTCCTCGAAGAGGACGGCACCGTCCACGACCTGTATCGCATCGAGTTCCTTCAGGGGTTCGTCGACTGGATGCTCAAGGCACGCGACGAGGGCGTGGACGTGCGCGGCTACTACGTCTGGTCGACGATGGATGTGTATAGCTGGATCAACGGCTATGCCAAGCGTTATGGCCTGGTCTATATCGACTACGACCACGGCAACGTGCGCATCCCTAAGGATAGTTACTACTGGTATCGGGACTACATCGCTCAATTGGAAAAGGAGGAGTAGGAATGGAGAAATTTACTTCCTGGGTCGAGAAGAGCATCGCCCCGGTCGCGGGTAGGCTCGGAGCCAACCGCTACATTCAGGCGATTCAGAGCACGTTCCTGACGCTGATTCCGTTCATGACGATCGGCTCGATGGTCCTCGTGATCATCTCGCCGCCCATGGACTACACGACCATGGAGCCCGGGTTCGCCCAGTCGTTCATGCAGGGATGGGCGGCGCTGGCAGACTTCCTGTACCTGCCGTTCATCATCATCAACATGGTGACGACGGGTTGCCTGGCCATCTGGGTGTCGGCAGGCCTTGCATTCTTCCTGTCGCGTCACTACAAGATGAATTCTTACCTGCCAGTCGCGCTCTCCACCGCGTGCTTCTTCGCCACGGGCGCACTTGATGTCGAGGGCGCCTTCACCACCGGTTACTTCGGCGGCACGGGCCTGTTCTGCGCCATCGTGATATCGATCTTGTCGCTCGAGTTCTACCGGTTCCTCTGTGACCGCAACGTAGGCCGCATCAATCTGCCTGGTATGGTTCCTCCCGCCCTGAGTGACTCGATGGCGCATCTCACGCCTGCGGCAATCGTGCTTCTGGTCGTCGGCGTGGTCGGCGCTGTTGCCCTTGAGCTCACTGCCGCGCCGCTCGCTAACCTCATCGCGACGATCGTTTCGCCGCTCGTCGGTGCCGTCAACAGTCCCGGCGGTATTATGCTCATCGGATTCCTCATGCCGTTCTTCTTCTGGTTCGGCATCCACGACTCCGTGCTCACGAGTCCGCTGAGCGCCTTCGAATACGCCAATCTCGAGGCCAACATGCATGCGTACGCGGCAGGCGTTGCCGCCACGGCGCTGCCCTATACCGTTACCCCGCCGTTCATCTGGTACTTTATGACCATCGGCGGCAACGGCGCCACGCTCGCCCTCGCCCTGCTGTGCCTGCGCAGCCGTTCCAAGCAGGTCAGTGCTATCGGCAAGCTCGGCATCGTGCCGGTGTGCTTTGGCGTGAATGAGCCGATCATCTTCGGCCTGCCCGTGATGTACAACCCGCTCATGTTCATCCCGTCGATCCTCAACATGGTGCTCAACGCCGGAATCACCTACGGCGCGATGGCCATCGGCCTCGTGAACAAGCCGTTCGCCTATCCGGGATGGAACGTGCCCGCGCCCATTGGTGCGTTCCTCTCTACGATGGATATCCGTGCGGTCGTGCTCATCGTAGTGCTGATCGTCATAAACCTGTTGGTGTACTATCCGTTCTTCAAGGCGCATGAGCGCAACAAGCTCGCCGAGGAGGCCGAGACGGCACCGGAGCCCGCTGAAGCGTAACGGCGGGTATAAGTAACGGCGGGTATAAGCCATCAAATGCTCCCCGCAGCGCACGCTGCGGGGTGCTTATGAGACAAGGGAGGATCATGCTATGAAGTGGATGCTGTGCTGCTATGCAGGCATGACGACGAGCCTGCTCGCGGTGAAGCTCGAGGAGGAGACCGCTGCACGCGGATTGGACGTCAAGGTTGCCGCGACGGCGATTGCCGAAGCGGAATCCAGCCTCGAAGGCGTCTCCGCTGTTCTGCTTGGCCCGCATGTGCGCTTCTCGGAGGACACCATTCGCAAGGCCGCAGGTCCCGATATGCCGATCTACGTGATTAAACCGCAGGATTTTGGCACGATGAATGTCAAGGCGATCGTGAGCGACGTGCTCGCGATGCTGCCCGCGTAACGCTTCTGGGCTCGTTCCCGGTGCTCGTCTTGCCTTCCGGCTGGCAGGCATGCTGCGTTCTGCATCCAGCATATGCCCTGCATGGCGAGCATTCGGATACGCGGAAGCTCTTCTTTGCGGAGGGCCGGTGCACAGTGAGTGCTCCGGCCTTCTTTCATTCGCCCGTGTTTGCCATGGTCCGTTCGGTACGAGTTGCAGTCGCTCGCGTTGCGCAGCGCCTGCGTGAATCGCGGGCAGAAAATAGACGAAAGGCGCCCTGCGAGAGGCCTCGTCCGTCTATTTCCTGCCCGCAGATTTATCGAGCTGCTTCCAACGTTCGCTGTGGGCTGTGGTGGCGCAGCGGGTAGTGAACGACGCTCTTTCCACAGCGCTGCGTAAGGGATTCCTGACAGTTGTGGATACCCTGCGGCGACTGAATGATGTTTCACGCTGTGTGCAATAATACACGCCGAGTGAAGGAATGGGCCTTCATCAGACGTGAAACGGACCGCACATGCCTCTTTTGAGCGGAGCCGCGGCGAAGAGCGACCGGAGGAGCTTGCGCAGCCAGCATCTGCTTCGTCAAGCGCTTGCCGACGAGCTCAATGCAGGTGAGGACCTCACGCGGGTGACGGTGGCGGCGCTCGCCGAGCGCGCCGGTACCTCGCGCCGCACGTTCTACACCCACTACCGCGATATACCTGACTTCATCGAGCGGGTCGAAGGCGACATCTTTGACAAGATTCGTGAGCTCATCGCCGGGATTGCCGCTCGCGACCTCGCGGCGCTTTATCACAGTATCGATGAGCTGGAGCCTGCGCCGGGTACGGTCGAGCTGCTCGCCTACCTCAAGCGCGACAGCGACGTTATCGGTGCGCTTCTGGGGCCGAGTGGTGATCCCGCCTTTGCGCAGCGGCTCATGGAGCTCGCGCGCGAGACGCTTGCCGAACGCATGAAGATGGGAATCTTCCCTGGCGCGCTGGGCACGTTTTTCGACTATTACCTCACCTACGTTGTTTCCGCCGAGATCGGTGTTGTGCAGCGTTGGTTCGCCAACGGGCTCAAGGAGAGCCCCGAGACGATGGCGCGCATCATGACCGTTATCGCCTTCATCCGTCCCGGCGATCTATATGGCATGCCGATTGATATCAACGTACCTGAATACGGCATGAAGCTGATGAGCTTGCAGTTTGAGAACGAGGAGAACTGACTATGAACGACGAGATCAAGCAGGGCGTTGTTCCCGAGGGTGCCATCTGGAACCCCGAGGCTGCGACGGGCGACCTTCATCTCGGCATCGACGTGGGATCCACCACGGTGAAGCTCGCCGTGCTCAACGACGAGAACCAGATCGTCTACGCCAAGTACCAGCGCCACCACACCGACGTACGCGCCTGCGCCCGCGACCTGTTCGTGGGGGCTGCCGGACTATTGCCCGAGGCGCTGATGACCTGCGCCATCACGGGCTCCGGTGGTCTGCTCCTGTCGCAATGGCTCGGTCTTGAGTTCGTGCAGGAGGTCATCGCGAGCAAGCGCGCCGTGGAGACCATGATCCCGCAGACGGATGTCGCCATCGAACTCGGCGGTGAGGATGCCAAGATCATCTACTTCGACCAGGGCATCGAGCAGCGCATGAACGGCACCTGCGCCGGCGGCACGGGTGCGTTCATCGATCAGATGGCCACGCTCCTGCACACCGATGCTTCCGGTCTAAACGAGCTTGCCCGAGGCGCTACCACCATCTACCCCATCGCGAGCCGCTGCGGCGTGTTTGCCAAGTCCGACGTGCAGCCGCTTTTGAACGAGGGCGCGCGCCAGGAGGACGTGGCCGCATCCATCTTCCAGGCCGTGGTGACGCAGACCATCTCCGGCCTGGCGTGTGGTCGCCCCATCCGCGGCAACGTCGCGTTCCTCGGCGGCCCGCTGCAGTACCTCTCCGAGCTGCGCAAGCGCTTCTACCTCACGCTCGAGCTCGACGAAGAGCACCGCATCGTCCCCGAGAACGCGCACCTCTTCGTGGCGAGCGGCGCGGCCATGGCGCACGAGTCCAACAAAACCGCAACGTTCCCTGAGCTCATCGCCGCCATCGATGCACTCGGCGACACCCAGGGCTCGGAAGTGGCGCGCCTGGACCCGCTCTTCGCCACGCTCGAGGACTACCAGGAGTTCAAGACCCGCCACGACCGGGAGGTCGTGCCGCGCGGCGAGCTCGCGGGCTATCAGGGCCGCGTGTTCATCGGCCTGGACGCCGGCTCCACCACCATGAAGGCCGCGATGGTGGGCGAGGACGGTCAGCTCCTCCACACTTGGTACGGCAACAACAACGGCGACATCCTGGGCACGGCCAAGACCATCATGGCTGATTTCTACGCGCACATTCCCGTGGGCTGCACCATCGGCCATGTGACCACCACGGGCTATGGCGAGGCGCTCCTCATCGAGGCGCTCAAGGCCGACTCGGGCGAGATCGAGACCGTCGCTCACCTCCGCGGCGCCAAGGCGTTCTTGCCCGGTGTGCAGTTCATCTTGGATATCGGCGGCCAGGACATGAAGTGCCTTCGTGTTGCCGACGGCGTCATCGAGCACATCATGCTCAACGAGGCCTGCTCTTCGGGCTGCGGATCCTTTATCGAGAGCTTCGCCGTGTCCATGGACATGGGCGTCGAGGAGTTCGCCCGCGAGGCGATCGGCGCGGCACAGCCCGTCGACCTCGGCAGCCGCTGCACCGTCTTTATGAACTCCCGCGTGAAGCAGGCGCAGAAGGAAGGTGCCACGGTAGGCGACATCGCGGCCGGCCTGTCCTACTCCGTCATCAAGAACGCGCTTTTCAAGGTCATCAAGCTGCGCGATCCCAAGGAGATCGGCACCCAGGTGATCGTCCAGGGCGGCACCTTCATGAGCGACGCGACGCTGCGTGCCTTCGAGCTCCTCACCGGCGTGAACGCCGTGCGCCCGGACATCGCCGGCTGCATGGGCGCCTACGGTGCGGCCCTGCTCGCGCGCGACCGCGCCGGCGCCGAGGGTATCTCGACCATCCTCTCCGCCGATGAGATCGCCGAGCTCACCGTGACCCAGCGCCACGCGCGCTGCGGTCGTTGCTCCAACAACTGCCAGCTCACCATCAACGACTTCGGCGGCGGTCGTCGCTTCATCACGGGCAACCGCTGCGAGAAGGGTGCTGGCAACCACGCCAAGAAGAAGGAGGTTCCGAACCTCTTCGCCGCCAAGAACGACCTGCTCTTCAACCGCCCCGTGCGCGCGGAGGAGGACGCCCCGCGCGGCACCGTGGGCATCCCGCGTGCTCTCAACATGTATGAGAACTATCCGTTCTGGCATGCGTTCTTCACCAAGCTCGGCTTCCGCGTGGTGCTCTCGGACGACTCGAGCAAGAAGACCTACGACGCGGGCATCGAGTCCATGCCGTCCGAGTCCGTGTGCTATCCGGCCAAGCTCAGCCACGGCCACGTGATGAACCTTATCGACAAGGACGTGGACTTCATCTGGATGCCGTGCATCCGCTGGGAGCGCAAGGAGGACCCGGCGGCGGGTAACTGCTATAACTGTCCCATCGTCATGAGCTACCCCACGGCGCTCGGCTTGAACATCGACGAGATCGCCAGCAAGAACGTCGAGTTCATGTATCCCTTCGTGCCGTATCACGACAAGATCGAGCTTAAGCGTCGCCTGTATGAACTCATCGCTGTCGAGCGCGTGCAGGATGCGGAGGAGGGCCGCGGCCGCGCGCGCGGACCCAAGATCACCCGTTCCGAGATCGACGCCGCGGTGAACGCCGCCTATGAGGAGGACGCGCGCTTCCATCGCCAGATCCAGGAGATGGGCGAGGAGACCATCCGCTGGATCGAGGAGCACGGCGGCCATGGCATCGTGCTCGCCGGGCGCCCGTACCATAATGATCCCGAGATCAACCACGCCCTGCCCGAGCTCATCACGAGCTTCGGTTTCGCGGTGCTCACCGAGGATTCGGTGGCGCACCTGGTGAAGCCCGACCGTCCCATCCGCGTGGTCGACCAGTGGATGTTCCACAGCCGTCTGTACCGCGCGGCCAAGCTCGTGACGCTCCGCAACGACCTCGACCTCATCCAGCTCAACTCGTTCGGCTGCGGACTGGACGCGCTTACCACCGACCAGGTGCAGGAGATCCTCGAGGGTTCCGGCAAGATCTACACCGTGCTCAAGATCGACGAGGTCTCAAATCTGGGCGCGGCGCGCATCCGCATCCGCTCGCTCATGGCCGCGCTCAAGGACCAGGAAGCCGAGCGCGCCGCCGAGGCCGCCGCTGCGGGCCGCGCGTTCGAGCAGGGCGACGCCGCCCCCGTGGCGCCGAGCGAGGACGCCCCGGCCTTCGCGACGCACAAGTACGCGCTCTCGGCGCAGCGCCGCGCCAACTCGGCGGCGTTCCCCAAGGTGCAGTTCACCGAGGAGATGCGCAAGGAGGGCTACACCATCCTCTGCCCGCAGATGGCGCCCATCCACTTCGATTTGGTCAAAGAGGTCATGAAGGCGGCGGGCTACAACTTCGTGCTGCTGCCCTCCACCGACCGCGGCGCCGTGGAGGCAGGCCTGCGCTACGTGAACAACGACATCTGCTACCCCTCGATTCTCGTGACCGGCCAGATCATGGAGGCCATCGAGAGCGGTAAGTACGACCTCAACCGCACCGCCGTGATCATCAGCCAGACGGGCGGCGGCTGCCGCGCCACCAACTACATCGCACTCATCCGCAAAGCCCTGCGCGAGAGCGGAAACCCCCAGGTGCCCGTGATCAGCTTGGCGGCGGTGAAGCTCGACGAGCAGAACCCCGGTTTCAAGCTCACGCCGAACCTTCTCAAGGCTGCCGTGTACTGCGTGCTCTTCGGCGACGTGATGATGCAGATGCTCTACCGCACGCGCCCGTACGAGGCAACGCCGGGTTCCGCCAACGCGCTCTTCGAGGAATACATGGACCGCGCCCGCAAGCTCGCGCCCAAGTTCACGCGCCGCAGCTTCACCAAGCTTTCGCGCGAGGCCATCCGCGCGTTCGACACCATGCCGCTCGTGGGCGAGGGCACCAAGCCGCGCGTCGGCGTGGTGGGCGAGATCCTCGTCAAATTCCATCCCACGGCGAACAACCACGTGGTCGAGGTCATCGAGGCCGAGGGCTGCGAGGCCGTGGTGCCGGGCCTTCTGGACTTCTTCCTGTACTCCATGTCGAACGCCAAGGTGCAGAGGGACGAGCTGGGTAGTTCTGCCACGTCGCGCGCCACGATGGACGCCGTGATCGGACTGGTCGACTGGATGCGCAAGCCCGTGGACGAGCTGCTCGAGCAGAGCGTGCGCTTCGAGCGGCCCGAGCCCATCAGCGTCATGGCTGAGAAGGCCACGCAGGTGCTGTCGCTGTGCAACAACATGGGCGAGGGCTGGCTGCTCACGGCTGAGATGCTCGACCTCATCGACCATGGCGCGCCGAACATCATCTGCACGCAGCCGTTCGCATGCCTGCCCAACCACGTGGTGGGCAAGGCCGTGATCAAGGAGCTGCGCCGCCAGCATCCCGAGAGCAACATCGTTGCCGTGGACTACGACCCGGGTGCCTCGGAGGTGAACCAGCTCAACCGCATCAAGCTCATGATCAGCGTGGCCAAGGAGAACCTGCGCGCCGGCAAGGGCTTCACCATGGAGAGCGTGAAGCCGCTGGCGATGGACATGGACGACAGCAAGTTCCGCCCGTATCACGGCGACGACGCCGGGCATGCGGCGGGCGTAGGAGCTGGCACTGGTGCTGGCATTGCCAGTGGATCATGTACTGCATGCGGCGCCGTGAGCGATAACGCTGTGGCCGCCGTCGCCGAGCGCCTGGGTGAAGGCGTAGACGCGGCCGAATAAGCTTGCAAGGTGGGCGGCGCTGCCGGCTGCACGCGCCATTGCGCGCGTCTCCAGGCGCGTCGCCCTTTTCCAGGTACGCCGCCCTTTTGCGTGGTATGAGGCTCATGGAGTATGGTGCTTGATGTAGCCCGGTTCGCTTGGCGACCTTTTGCGCGATGAACATCAGCTGTGTCATTCGGCCATCATTTGTACCTCGACCGGCGGCACCCTGCCCTTTTGATCATCATTTGCATAACAAATGACAGTGCTATGCCCATTCGGGAATCATTTGTACGTCGAGTGTCCTCGACGCCCCATTCGATGAAATTCTGAGCGCTTTTTTACTGCGCAAAATATGGTCGAATGGGCTCACAAATCAATCTGCCAATATAGTCGCAGGTAGATGACTTACATGAGAAAGCAGCTCCCACGCGAAGCTTCAGAGATGTATACATATTTCGAGCGGATGGGAAGAAAAACCCATTCGCTCGATATATGCGTCGCACCGTGTCATGACGGCGATGCACCCTGCCCTGCTCAGGTTACGCTGCCGTGTACACCGTTTCACCCTTGATGAGCGTGCGCAGTACATGGAAGTCGCGGTCCATGATCACGAGGTCCGCGCGACGCCCGACTTCGATCTTGTCGCGGTCCGTGATGCCCAGGCATGCGCAGGGGCTCTCGAAGTACAGGCTCGCGGTGTCCTCGTGCGAGAGGCCGATGCCGTCACGGCAGAGCTTCAGGATCTTGTCCCACGTGTTGTCACCGCCGCAGATGGTGCCGTCCTCGGCGGTGACGGTCCCGTTTTCCACCACGATCGAGCCGTAGTACGGCATGGTATGGCGTCCTTCGGGCAGCCCGGACATGCAGGTCATGTCGGTGATGCCATAGCAGTGCCCGATGCCCTTGAGCCGTATGGCGAGTTTGATCCAGTCCGAGGCGACATGGTGGTTGTCGCAGGTGAGCTGCACCTTGATGCGGTCGTCGAGCAGTGCGCCGATGACCGGGCCGTTGATGCGGTGGTGCATGGCCTGGAAGCAGTTGTACAAGTGCGACGTCTGGTCGAGGCCGTTGTCCGCTGCCTCGCGTACCTGGTCGCTCGTGCATTGCGTGTAGCAGACCTCGGCATGGACGCCCTCGCCGGTGACCCAGCGAATCCAGTCCATGGCGCCCGGTGCCTCGGGAGCGACGTTGATGAGCGCGACGTCGGAGAGGCCGCCGTCGGTCATGATGAGCGTGTTCTCGCGGGTGGGAAGCTGGGTGAACTCGGGATTGTAGCAGGTGTGCTGGTCGGGATTGGTGAACGGACCCTCATAGTGCAGCAGGAAGGGATCGGCGCCGGTGGTGGTTCCCTCTGCGATCTCTCGGCGCACGGAACGGATGCAGCGTGTGGAGTAGCCGAGGTTTTCGAGCGAGGAATCTGCGCCGAGTGTTGCGACGACGGAGGTCACGCCGGTTCGCGGAAGGCGCTCGCAGATTTCGCGGACCTGCTCCTCGCCGTGGCCAAGGTAATCTACGAGACCGTTCTCGTAAAACGATCGACCGAATCCGCCGTGGATATGCGTGTCGACGCCGCCGGGGTAGAGGTAGGCGCCGGCTGCATCCAAGACGTCGGGGTCGTCGATGTGCTCGCCGATGGCGGCGATCGTGCCGTCGCAGCATCGCACCTCGAGCTCGTGGAACGATCCGTCGATGAATACCTGCGCGTTCGTGATCTTCATGTAGGTACCTCCTAGCTGCGCGATCCGGCCTTGCGGCCGGTCAGCTCGATTCTAGGAAGGGCGGCAAGCGGCGGTCAAGCGAGTTGTATGGGGTTGTATCATGCGCCGGTGAACGGCACGCGCGGCGGTGCGAACGGGTGAGGAACGTCGCCTGTCGGTACCCGTCTGCGACTTCTTGCCACGGTCTTTACGAAGCGCTGAGGTGGAGGGGTTATACCGTCTTCTAAAGGATTTCGCGGCGGCCGCGTGCTGGTGCCGCGCAGGATGCGAGGAGGGCACCATGCCTGAGTGGGCGAGTTGTACCTGCCTTATCGGCGAGGACGAGTATTACCGCATGACGGCGTTGCGCGACAGCCGTCGCCTGCGTACCGCCGGTGTGGGCCTCGTGATCATCGGCGCGGTGTTCTCCGTCCTCGGCATGGTGATGATGGGTTCGGGCTCCGGGATGAGCGCCGTCGGGATCGCCGTGGTGGGAGTTCTCCTGGTAGCCATGGGGGCCTATGTCCTCGTGACGGGGCGCGTCCTCGGCGGTGCCGCCGCCCATGGTGGGCAGGCGCGGGCTTACCTGGCCAGACACGGCGCTGCGGGCGACCCCCTGTGCTACCAGCAGACGGTCACCGTCGGCCCCGATGGGGTCACCATCACGTACGGCATGGTGGGGGCGCACCCCCAGCAGCTGGTGACCAAGATGTTCCCTTGGAGCGAGTGGAAAGCTGCCCGGAAGTCGGCCGACGCCGTGTTGATCGAGCGCGACACGCATCAGGGCGGTCTCTCGGACCTCTTCGGCTTCAACTACCTGCTGCGCATGGCCGAGCGTGACGAGCTCGACGATGCCTTCCTGCCGGTGAGCGCGCTCGTGGGCCTCACGCCCCAGGAGGTTGTGGACCGCGCGCAGACGATGATCGCACGGCATCGGGGAAGATGAGGGAGAACCCTCTATACAATGTGGGAGAATCAGCGGGTTAAGTCGCGACAGCTCGCCAGATTATGCTCGTCTTGCTTCTTGGTAAAGGCCAGCAGGGTCAACCCATTACCGACTCCTTACACTTTACGGTCGTCTTACCGAACTTCGCTTCAAACCTTGCACCGACATGACGATGCGCTGAAACCCGTTCCATAGACTGCGAGATAGCGCGTGCGCTTTGGGTCACGCGCGGCATCTTGGAAGTTCCGACCGGGGAAGCGAGGCATCTGTGGCTCAGGAGCCCGACATGCAAGAGCGAACCGCGCCGCCTCAAGCAGGTGCGGATGCTGGTCAGCGCGTGGTCGGCGACCGCTACCAGCTGCTCACGGTGATCGGCCGCGGCGGGATGTCCACCGTGTACCTGGCCCTCGACACCGTGCTCAACAAGCAGTGGGCCGCCAAGGAGATCCGCCATGTGGAGGATTCCGTCCAGCGCGAGCTCATCGTGCAGAGCATCGTGACCGAGGCGAACATGATCAAGCGCTTCGACCACCCCGCCATTCCGCGCATCGTCGATATCGTGGACGAGGCGGGCACGCTCTACGTCATCATGGACTACGTTGAGGGCCGTACCCTCGAGGACATCATCGCCGCATCGGGCCCGAGGCCCGAGGACGACGTGGTCGACTGGGCGCTCCAGCTCTGCGACGCCTTGAGCTACCTGCACAGCAGGAAGCCGCCGGTCATCTACCGCGACATGAAGCCGTCGAACGTGATGCTCAAGCCGAACGGCCTCGTGGAGCTCATCGACTTCGGCATCGCGCGAGAGATGCACGAGGACGGCTCGGACGTGACGGCCGCCCGCGGCGACACCGTCCAGCTGGGCACGCGCGGGTTCGCCCCGCCCGAGCAGTACGGCGGCAGCGGCCAGACGGACGCACGCTCGGATGTCTACGCCCTCGGTGCGACCATGTACAACCTGCTCACGGGCAAGAACCCCGCCGAGCCGCCCTATACGATCCTCCCGGTGCGCCAGGTGGTGCCCGAGCTCTCGCCGGGCATCGAGCGCATCGTGGCGCGCGCCACGCAATCCGACCCTGCTGACCGCTACGCGGACTGCGCCGAGCTCGCCTACGATTTGGAGCATTATCGCGAGCACGACGCCGCCTACCACGCACGGCTCGCGCGCAAGTGGCACGCGTTCGTGGGGCTCGTCGCCGCGACGGGGCTCTTCCTCGTGCTAGGCGTCTCCGGCACCGTGGGCCGCATCGTGGCCACCAACGGTGACTTCGATCACTGGATGACCATCGGCGAGCAGAGCTCGCACGAGGGTGAGGCGACCGACGCCTACGTGCGCGCCGCCTCGATCAAGACGGGAGACACGGCGCCGTACTTCGGCCTCATCGAGCGCTACCGGGCGGACCTCAGCTTCAGCCTTACCGAGGAGCGCCAGCTGCGCGAGACGATCCTCCCGCATCTGGCCGAGCTCGAGGGCTCGCCCGACTACGCCGAGCTCTCCTTCGAGATCGGCAAGCTCTACTGGTACTACTACCAGGCGGACGAGGCCGATACCGTCGACCGCGACGCCGAGCGCGGCGAGCGCATCAGGGCTGCTGAGCTGTGGATGCGCCAAGCCGCCGAGGACCCCTCTTTCGAGGACCACGACCTCGCGCTGACCTACGCCGACATCGCGGGCTTCAACACCGAGATCGTGCCCCTTATCAACGAGGGATCGGACGAGGGCCTCTACGAGCCCTACTTCGAGCGTCTCCAGGCGCTTGCCGAGGCGAACCTCACCGAGGAGAACGACGTGGTGCGCCTCGAGACGGCCAACCTCATCATGGACGCGGTGCGCACCTATCCCCGCAAGTTCCGCGCGGACGGCGTCGCCCGCGGCGAGCTTGACGGCCTGATCGACCAGGCGCTCGAGCTCGCGCGTTCGACCGACCCCACGACCGACGTGCTCGATGCCGAGCAGGCGCGCGTCCTCGAGGCCGAGGGTGCCGCGCGCGAGTCCGTGGCTGATGCCTACATCGATGCAAGGGCGGTGCGCTGATGGACGCGAACGCTTTCGGTACGCTCGAGATCGCCGGTTACGCGCTCGCCGCCGTGTGCGCGATCGCCGCTGTGGTGGTCTTTTTCACCCAGCGTATCCGCGAGGTGCGCGACGAGATGACCGGCCGCGCCGCCGTGCGCGCCATCGAGGAGCTGCGTGCCGGCCGTACCGGTGTCGCGCGCGTGCTTTCCGCGGGTAAACGTGGTGGTGCTGGCCAGGGCGTTCCGGGTGCCCGTCATTCGGCAGGTTCGGCGCGTACGAGTGGGAGTCTGCACGTGCGCATGATGGCCGATGACGCGGCAGAGACCGAGCACATGGAGGAAAGCGAGCTCGGCACGACGCTTCTTCGTGCCGAGGATCCCGCGCAGCAGCCCGCATCCACCGGCACGGGTGCCGCCGCCGAGGAGTCCGAGGCCGGCACCACCCTGCTCGGCGGCAAGGGGCCTTCTGACGAGGAGGCGCCCTCAGAGGTGGGCACGACCCTGCTCAAGAATGACGAACCGTCCGAGGCGGGTACGAGCCTGCTCGGTGATGACGAACCCTCCGAGGCCGGGACCACGCTGCTCACGAAGGGAGGCGCACGATGAGCGATCGCAGAAGCGACGAGGAGCGCCTCTTCGACGCGATGCCGCGCTTCTCCGCCGCGCGCCGCGCGCGCGTGGTGGTGGCGACGGTGGCGCTCGGCTGCGCGCTCGGTGCGGCCCAGCCCATGATCGGCTATGCCGAGGGAACCGCGGCACCCGCCCAAACAACCCAGCAGAGTGCCTCGGCCGGCAGCGCTGAGGGTTCTACTGCCGAGCGCGCTGCCGGCCAGGCCGCCAACCCGGCCGCCGGTCAGGCAGCTGCCGACCAGACGGCAACCGGCGGGAGCGCGACCTCCCTGCGCGAGCAGGTCGCCCAGGGCACGGGCGCGATCGGCCGCGCCCCGGCGGCGCCGCGCATCGCCGAACGCATCCGGTTCAACACGCCGGCAGATGACTTCACCGTGCCCTACGGTGTCGACGTGCCCGCGTGGCTCAACGCGCACGACGGCATCTTCCTGCACGATCTGTCTTCCATCTCGACGTCCGAGGTCGCCCGGCACTATTTCGGCGGTCAGGGCCCCTTCGTGTACGCGGTGGGCGTCGGCGCCTACCCCAACGGCGGCGACCTCTCCGACGTGCTCGCTTGGGCACAGGTTGCCGATCCCGATGCCGTGGACCTGCCGAGCATGGATGGCGTGACCGGCATCGATTATGTCGCCGCCATGCAGCGGGTCGACAAGGCGGCGGACATCGCGCTTGCGCCCGAGGATGTCCTCGACGACCTTGCTATCGAGCAAGCGGACGGTGCGCGCCATGGCCTCGCGACCACGGGCTCGTGGCGTGCGGGCGACCTCACGGTCTGGCTCGGTGCCGCCGATGCCGGCGCGGAGCTCGTCTCCGTCCCCGAGGGCGACAGCGCGCTCGCGCTCTCCGATACCTACGCGCTCAACCTCGACGCGACCTTCTCCTCGGCGGAGGCGGGCGCGCGCGTGGCGCTCGACGAGACGGGCCCCTACTATGTGAAGGCGCCCCGGGATCTGACCGTTCCCGGCACCGATACCGATCTTGCCGCGGGCCAGGTGCTCCGGCTCGAGGTGCGTCGCGACGAGGCCGCGCCCCAGCTCGGCACGGTCGAGCTCCTTGACGCCGACGGCCAAGCGCTCGATGCCGCCTCCAGCTGGATCGCGGGCGGCATGCTCACCGTGGGCGCCGACGGTCTTACCGTACGGATCGCCATCGACGACGCCGCGCCGGAGGGCACGGGCGAGAGCTCCGGCGTTGCCGCCGAGGACGTCGAGCTCACGCTCGTCTGCGCAGACGGCAGCACGGTCACGCTGCCCGCAGTCTCGTTCGAGGACGGTACGGCGGAGTTCCGCATCACGGCGGCCACGGCCGGTACGGCCACGTTCGAGCTCGCTAGCTCCCTGGTGACGGCCGCCGATGCGGCGGGCAACACCGCCACGGCCGCGCTTGCGGGCTCCACATGGGCTACCGCGAACAGCGTGACCCAGGTGCGCCTGGTGGACGACGCGGCGCAGGCGCCCGTGCTCACGCTCAATGCCGCGGGCGATGCCGATGACGAGGCGGATCCGAACGGTATGCTCGTCAGCAACGCCTATGAGGTAACCCTCGCAGGTACGCTCAACGACCCCTTCTTCAGCGAGCTTGTAGCAGATGCCACGTGGCTTGACAAGAACCCCTTTGTGGTGACAGTCGACGGCGAGACGACAGCCATCGATCCAACAAGGCTTTCCGCTAGCGGTGCGGATGACGAGCGCGCCTTCGACCTGCCGGCGCTTGCAGCCGAGGGCAAGCATGAGGTCGACGTCTCCTACGAGGGCGTCAGCGCCGTCCATGCAGGCCTGGGCGACTTCAGCGTGACGGCATCTGCCGAGGTCCTCATCGACCGCACCGAGCCCGTGGCGGACGGCTTCGAGGTTTCCGGCGGCATCGACGAGGACGCCGTGGCCGCCATGCCGCAGCAGGGCAACGTCCTCATGGACGACGGCTTAACCCTCGAGCTCCATGTCGTCGACGAGCCCGCCGCGGGTGCAGATGAGGCCTCCGGCGTGGAGACGGTGACCGTTGAGGTGACCCGGCGCGACAGCACGGGCGGCCAGGGCACCGAGCTTCCCGGGCAGACGCTCGTCCCCGGCTCCGATGGCACGGTCCGCTTCGAGCTCGACGACGAGGGCTACTACGATTTCGACGACATCGCGATCACCATCGAGGATCGCGCCGGCAACAAGGCGTATACCACCCTTGCGAGCGTGATCGATGACACAGCGGGCGCAGATGGCCTCGATGGCGCCGTCATCGCCGAGACCCAGGCGGTGAACGTGGACCTGGCGGTCACGCTCGACGGCGAGGAGCAGGAAGGCGAGTTCGTCCCCGCCAGGTCCGCGGTGACCCTTGCGGTGCACGACCCCTGGTTTGCCGTGCGTGCCCACACCCCGGGCTTTGCGAACGGCTTTACGGCTGCACTGACCACGGCTGCGGGCGAGGAGGACCTCTCGACGCTCTTCGATGCCGACGGGTTCACCTGGGACGCCGCTCAAAACGCGTGGGTCTTCGAGATTCCGCTCGAGCGCGTGGGCGGCGCGCTGGCAGACGGCACCTACGAGCTCTCCTACCGGCTGCTCAACGCCCGCGACCACATCGAGTTCGGCGTCGACACCACGGCGCCCGTCCTAAGCGATGCCGAGATCGAGGACGTGGATGCCGAGGATATCGCACAGATGCCGGACGGCGGCCCCCGGGTCCTCGTAGGCACGAGCCGCACCCTGCGCGTGCGCGTGCAGGACCTGCTTCCGCGCGCGGAGGGAGCCGAGTCCAGCGACGCCCGCGGTGACGAGGACGGCACCTCGGGCACGGATCGCGACGCGCTCCGCGTGACCATGGTCCGCAGTGATGACGTTGCAGGAGATCATGATCTGCCGGCCGAGGAGCGCGCGCTCGAGGTGGATGACAGCGGATGGGCCGAGGTCACCCTCGATGCCGAGGGCCTCTACAACCTCTCGGACATTTCGTTCCATCTGGTCGATTGCTATGGCAACGAGTCTACGGTGACGCTTGCCGATTATGTGGCGGCGCTTCCTGAAGAAGAGCAGGACGCATGGGCTTTCGATGCGCTGTTGGTCGATGATCCTGAGTCGACGCCCGTCATCGAGATGAGCGTGGCGGATGTCGAGGGGAACCCCGCCTCCGCCGACCCGTACTACCACCGCGGCGATGTGACGGTGGCCCTCACGATCGACGACCCGTGGTTCGCAATCTACCGCGCGCTCGACGGCGACAGCGCGCTCGTTACCGGCACGCTCCGCCTCCCGGGCGAGGACGAGCCCTCTGACCTGCGCCTCCAGCTCACGGCGATGGATTTCTCGCCTGTGGACGATACGGACCCCGCCGGGCTCTGGGCGGCGACCTACGCGCTGCCCCGCTCGGCAACCGATGCGCCGCTGCCCGCCGAGGGCGCCTACGTGGTCACCGCGCGCTACGGAGGCATCGCGAGCGCGCTCGGCATCGGCGAGGCCGCTCAACGGGAAGCATCGTTCGCGATCGACTACACCGCCCCCGTGCTCGGGTCGCTCGTCTTCTCCGAGACCGAGCCCTACCCCGTGAACGAGGACGGCGAGCCCTGGGGCTGGGTCTTTGCCGAAAGCGAACAGGTCGCACTCGACGTTACCGACAACCTGGCGGGCATCGCCGGCGATTCGTCCGTGCTCACCGCGGCGGGCAATGCCGCCCCCGAGCTCACCTTCTCGGGTACTGAGGACGGCCTTGCAGGTCAGATGTCCTTCGCGCTCGAGGGAGACGGGACGCGCCTCGAGCTCGCCGGGACGAGCATCACCGTGGCGGACCGCGCGGGCAATACCGCCAGCACGGGTGACTTCTCGGCTTATGCCGCCTCGAACCTGCCTGTCGGTGCCGCGGGCGTCGCCATCGATACCGAGGCGCCGCAGATCTCTTTCTCCTTCGACAACAACGACGTGCGCAACGGGCGCTACTACAACTCCGCGCGCACGGCGACCGTCACCGTGCAGGATGCGAGCTTCGACCTCATCCAGCGGTTCGATCCCGAGCGCCCCATCGTCACGGTGACGCGCGACGACGGCGACCCGCGGACGGCGCTTGTTGCCCAGGACTTCGAGCGCGTCGAGCTTGAGGACGGCACCGTGGTCTTTCGTGCCCAGGTTGCCTTCGAGGAGGACGCCGACTGGGTGATCTCCGCGCAGCTCACCGATCCTTTGGGTCACGCCTCGCCGGTGGTGAGCGAGTCCTTCGTCATCGATACCGAGGCTCCCGTCCTCATGGTTGAATTCGACAACGACGATGTCGCCAACGGTATGTACTACAACGCGCCGCGTACGGCTACCATCACCGTGAACGATCGCAACTTCGCAGCCGAGCTGGGCAGCATCAATGCTCAGAACCTCTCGGGCGGGGCGGCGCCTGCCGTAAGCGGCTTTACCGAGGTGGAGTCGCGCCGCACGTGGCGCGCGAGCGCCTCGTTCACGGGCGAGCAGCACTACCGCCTTCAGGTCGCGGTGACCGATTTGGCAGGCAATGTGGCGGAGCCCTTCGATTCCGAGGAGTTCGTTATCGACATGACGGCGCCTTCGGTCTCCATCTCCGGCGTCGAGGGCGGGCACGCCTATGCCGGCGCCGTGGTGCCGCAGGTGAGCTTCTCTGATATCAACCTCGACACCATGGGTTCGGCTGCCACGCTCGAAGGTGTGCGCTCCGGCTATGCCTACACGCCGGACCTAGCCGAGACCATGTCCGACACCGAAAAGACCACCAACTTCGGCAACATCCCCTACGAGGTTGACTGCGACGATGTCTATACCGTCACAGGCGAGGCAATCGACCTTGCCGGCAACACGGCAACCGTGAGCATGCGCTTCTCGGTGAACCGTTTTGGTTCGACGTACTACTTCGCGCCCGGGTCCGAGGGCATCGCCGGGTCCTACCTCGCCGAGCCGCAAGACGTGCGCGTGGTGGAGGTCAACGTGAGCGGAATCGATACGGGGAGCACGCGCGTCGAGCTCGCACACGACGACCGCGTCGAGACGCTTGAGGCGGGAGAGGACTTCGAGCTCGCTCCCAACGCTTCTGACAACGGTTGGAGTGCCACGACCTACACGCTGCCCGCGTCACTCTTCGACGAGGACGGCTACTACCGCGTCCTGCTCACCTCGACCGACGCCGCCGGCAACCTCGCTCAGAACACCATGCGGGGCAAAAGCGGCGACCGTTCGGGCTCGTTCCCCATCGACTTCGCGATCGACGGCGCGATGCCCGCCGCGAACCTCATCGGCGTGTCCAACGCGGGCGTCTACCTCGATCCGGCCAAGACCGTCACGGTCGACGCGGGCGACAATATCGAGATCGCCCAGGCACGCCTCACGATCGACGGGCGCGAGGTGGCCACGTGGGATGCCGCTGCCTTTGGCGCCGGGGCCTTACCCGAGGTCGAGCTCACCGTCGACGGCCGGCCGCACACTTACGTGCTCGAGGTGCGCGACCGCGCCGGCAACGTCTCTTCTGCCACGTACGCCGATGTGGTCGTCACGGGCGATCTCATCACGTTCGTGCTCAACACACCGCGCCTGCTCATGGGCAGCGTGGGCGGCATGGTGGTGCTTCTGGGCATCATCGGCGCCGCGGCGTACCTCGGCTGGCGGCATCGCCGGCGCACGAGGTCGCGCAGGAACCCCTTCGGCCACGGGCCGCAGGAGGCCGCTTAGGGTCTCACCCCGCTCCGAGCGGGTGGAGATAGTCAGGAGGAGCATGCACGCAAGGGCGGCATGCGACGACGAAAGGAAGGTAACCATGGCAGGACAGATCAGGATCACCCCCGACCAGATGCGTTCCCGTGCGAATGAGTACCGTGTCGAGGCCGACAACGTGGGCAACGTCATCACGCGCATGGATTCGCTCCTGAACGCGCTGCAGTCCGAGTGGGAGGGCGAGGCCAGCGCGGCCTACGAGGCCCGCTTCAACGAGCTGCGCCCCGGCTTCGTCAAGGCCCAGGACCTCATCAACGAGATCGCCCAGAGCCTCGACGCCACGGCCCAGTCCCTCGAGGAGACCGACGCCAACATCGCGAGCGCGTTCCGCGGCTAAGTCGCACACGTTACGCACCGAGCCCGCGCCCGTCTTCGGGCGGGTGCGGGCTCCCTTACCGCTAGGGCACAGGTGAAAGGAAGCCGGTGGAACATCAGCTGCTCATCACGCTCATGTTTGGTGACACGAGCCGTACCTACTCCTACGATGTCGCCGCTCGCGCCTCGCTCACGCTGGGCGTGCCCGTCGGCACGGGCACGGTCGCGATCGGGCACGTCGAGCCGGACGGCGAGGGCGCGGCGCTCTTCCCCGAGACCTCCTGCGCCCTGTACACCGCGGCGGGTGACGAGGTGGGTGCCTGCGCGCTGACGGGCTCGGAGGGGACGGTCCTCTCGATCGTCTCGCCCAAGCTCGATCAGGCCATCTCCCTCTACGTCCGTCCGTCGGAGCCCGGCGGGCGGCGCTTCGCCAAGCTCGGCTTCGTGCACGACGTCGAGGTGCCCATCGGGCGCACCGTCGAGCGCGGGTTCCTCTACGCGAACCCCTTCGTCTCGTCGATGCACGCGCGGCTCGTCCTCACGGGCGATCGCTTCGCCATCACCGACCTGGGCAGCGCGAACGGCACCTACGTGAACGGCCGGCGCATCGAGGCGCATCGTGCGTGCGAGCTGGCCGCCGGTGACGTGGTGGCGATCCTCGACCTCACGTTCGCCGTGGGCGCGCGCCTCATCTCCATCAACGGCCCCGCCGGCTTCTCCGTGGTGGGGCTCGACGCATGCCGCGCCGTCTCGCACGCGGCGTTCAGCGCGGCCTGTCCGCCCGCGACCGAGGACGTGGCCGAACAGGCGCTGTTCTACCCGGCCCCGCGCCTCACGCGCACCTACAAGCCCGAGACCTTCCAGGTGGACGGGCCGCCTCAGAGCAAGCAGCGCGAGGACGAGCCCGCCATCATGCAGATGGGCCCGTCGTTTCTGATGGGTATCGCCTCCATCTTCATGGTGAGCTCCGCGGTGTCGCGCCTCATGGGCGGCGCTGACGTATGGCAGACGCTGCCCATGATCGCGATGTCGATCTCGATGCTCGCGGGCATGCTCGTGTGGCCGTTCGTGAGCCGCCGCTACAACAAGCGCCGCGATCAGCGCGAGGAGCTGCGCCGCGAGGCCACCTACACCGACTACCTGAACGGCGTGGAGGCACGCCTGCTTGCCGCTTGCGACGATCAGGCCGCCGTGCTCCGTGAGAACCGCTTGCCGCTCGACGAGGTGCTCATCCGCGCCCGCGACCTGTCGCCGCGCCTCATGAACCGCACCTCGGTACACGACGACTTCATGGACCTGCGCGTGGGCACGGGCACGGTGGAGCTCGACGCGAACATCCGCTTCCCCGAGCGCCGATTCTCCATGGACGACGACAAGCTGCTCGAGAAGGTGACGAGCCTCGCCGAGCGCCCGCCCCGCGTGCACGACGTGCCGCTCGCCTTCGATCCGGTGGCGCATTTCGTGGCCGGCGTGCTGGGCCCGCGCCCGGAGGTTTGGGCGTTCACCCGCGGCCTCGTCGCGCAGATCTGCGCGCTCTTCAGCTACCAAGACGTCAAGATCGCGCTTGTCGCCTCGCCCGAGGAAGAGGCCGAGTGGGGCTTCATGCGCTCCGTGCCGCACCTGTTCGACGACGCTGGCGTCTCGCGCCTGCTCGCTACCGATGCGGCAGCGCTCATGCAGCTCGGCATGCACCTGGAGCGCGTGCTCGAGGCCCGGCGCGAGGTCCGTGCCGAGGTGATGGGCGACTACGGCACCTATTACGTGGTCATTTGCGCAAGCAAGGAGCTCGCCGAGCGGTCGCAGACCATCGCGAACCTCGCCAAGCAGCGCGTGAACCGCGGCATCTCCCTCATCTACCTGGGAAGTGAGCTCAAGGACCTCCCGCGCGAGTGCGCGCACGTGGTGGACCTCTCGCGCGACGACGCGCTGAGCGCCTTCGGCCGCCGGACGAGCGACCTCGGCGCCATCGGCGAGGGCGGGCAGGGGAGCGCCTGCATGTTCGACCGCGCCGATGTCTCGGGCTCGCTCGAGGCCTTCGAGCCCGATATCGAGCTCGGCGCCGCCGCGGCGCGCCGCTTCGCGCTCGACATCGCCCGCGTGCACCTCGATATGGCGGAGCAGCGCACAAGCCTGCCCACGTCGCTCGGCTTCCTCGAGATGTACCGCTCGGGCAACGTCGCCGCGCTGGAGATCGACCGTCGCTGGATCGAGAACGACGCCTCGCGCACCATCGAGGCACCCATCGGCGTGGACGCGCAGGGCGAGCTTTCCTATCTCGACCTGCACGAGAAGGTACACGGCCCGCACGGTCTCGTGGCGGGCACCACCGGATCGGGCAAGAGCGAGTTTCTCATCACCTATATCCTCTCGATGAGCATGAACTACCCGCCCGACCAGGTGGCCTTCGTGCTGATCGACTACAAGGGCGGCGGGCTGGCGGGCGCCTTCGACAACGAGCGCGTGCAGCTGCCGCATCTCGCCGGCACCATCACCAACCTCGACGGCGCGGCAATCTCGCGCTCGCTCGTCTCAATCAAAAGCGAGCTCAAGCGCCGCCAGGACGCCTTCAACCGCGCGCGCGAGGCCACGGGCGAGGCGACGATGGACATCTACAAGTACCTCTCCTACTACCGTCGCGGCGTGCTCACCGAGCCCCTGCCGCACCTCATCATCGTGGCGGACGAGTTCGCCGAGCTCAAGCAGCAGGAACCCGGCTTCATGGACGAGCTCGTCTCGGCCGCGCGCATCGGCCGCTCGCTCGGCGTGCACCTGATCCTCGCCACGCAGAAGCCCAGCGGCGTGGTGAACGACCAGATCTGGTCGAACTCGCGCTTCAAGGTCTGCCTCAAGGTGGCCGACGTGGCCGACTCCAAGGAGATGATCCGCCGGTCGGACGCCGCGGGCATCAAGGAGGCCGGCCGCTACTATATGCTCGTGGGCTACAACGAGTATTTCACATGCGGCCAAAATGCCTACACCGGGGTGAAGTACGCGCCCGCCGACGAGTTCGAGCCCAAGGCCGATACCGCGGTCGAGCTCATCGACGACATGGGCGCCCAGATCGCGACCCTGAAGCCCGCCTCGCGCGCCCGCGCTACCAAAGAGGCTGAGATCAACGTCGTCTTGGCGGAGATCGCTCGCGTGGCCGCCCAGACCGGCAAGCGCGCGCAGCGCCTCTGGCTCGACCCGCTGCCCGAGGTCCTCCCGCTCGACGGCCTCGAGGCGCGCTACCGCATCGAGCATGCGGAGGGTGCGCTCGTATCGACGGTGGGCGAGGTGGACATCCCCGCGCGCCAGGAGCGGCGGCCGCTTGCGGTGGATATCGCGCAGGCGGGCAACGTCCTCGTCTACGGCGCGCAGGATTCCGGTGCGGACGCCCTCGTGGCGACCATGCTCTACTCGCTTGCCGCGAGCTACGGCCCGCGCGACTTCAACCTCTACGTGGCCGACCTGGGTCAGGGCGTGCTCGCGCCCTTCGCCGAGCTGCCGCAGTGCGGCGGCGTGGTGATGCAGGGCGACCTGGAGCGCATGGTGAACCTCTTCAAGATGCTCGAGCAGGAGGTCGCGCGTCGGCGCAAGCTCCTGGTGCCCTACGGCGGCTCGCTCGACGCGTACCGCGCCGCGACGGGCTCGCCGCTGCCGCGCATCGTCTTCGCGCTCACGAACCTCGCCTCGTTCTACGAGCTCTATGCGCCGCTCGAGGACCGGCTGAACGCGCTCGCGCGCGACGCCGTGCGCCTCGGCATCCACTGCATCGTGACGGCGACCTCGGCGATGACACCGCGCATGCGCCTCAAGGCGAACTTCGCGCGCGTGCTCGCGTGCTTCTTGAACGACGAGACCGAGTACGTCACGGTGTTCGGGCACAAGCCGCAGGTCATCCCCGTGCATGTGGCCGGCCGCGGCGTGGTCGAGCTCGACAAGGAGGTCCTTGAGTTCCAGGCGGCGACTCCCGCCACCGGGGACGCGACCATCGCCGACGCGGTGCGCGCCCTCGCCCGCGAGGTCGAACCCGCGCCCGCCGCGTCCGCGATCCCGGAGCTCCCCGAGCGCGTCACGTGCGCCCAGATGCCGCCCGTGCTCCCCGGCGAGGTGCCGGTGGGCTACTCGAAGGACGCGGTGGAGCCGGTCGCGTTCCCGTTCGCCAAGTCGCCCTACATGCTCGTGCTCGGCAACGATGCCGATGGCATCGGCCGCTACCTGCGCGGCATGTGGGAGACCATCGCGGCCGACCCCGCGGCGCCGGTTGCGGCCATCGACCTCACGGGGGCGCTCGCACCCTTCGCGGCCGACGCGCGCATTGCCACGACCGAGGAGGCCGCGGGCGAGAAGGTGCGGCTCATCACGAGCGGGGCGGAGGAGTGCTCCGTCTTCATCTTGGTGAGCGTCGCCCAGATCATGGGCAAGCTCGCCGTCGACGACGCGAAGCGCCTGCAGGACTACATCATCGGCGAGAAGGCCCAGGGCCGCACCGGCCTGGTCGCCACGAGCGAGCTGTGGCGCGTTCGCCAGGCCTACGACCCGTGGTACAAGGCCCTTTCCGCCTACGGCAACGGCGTGTGGATCGGCAACGGCATGAGCGACCAGACGGTCTTCCGCATGGCGCAGGCCTCGGCCGAATACCGCAAGCCCCTACCGCGCTCCGAAGGCTTCCTCATCCTGCGCGGCGCCATCGACGGCGTGCGCTTCACCGAGTGGACCGACGAGCCCCAAGAGAACGTGGAATCCTAAGCAACCCGACGTGGAACCGTGGCAACCCAGATAAGACGCGAGGAGGAACGATATGGCGAACAAGAGGATGTGGCTTCCCGTGGGGTCCGTGGTGACCCTGAAGAACGCCGAGAAGCCCGTGATGGTAGCCGGCTTCATGGCGCGTGACGCCGCGAACGGCGATACCTGGGACTACCTGGGCTATCCCTACCCCGAGGGGCGCCGCAACGGGCAGGATCTGTTCTTCAACCGCGATCAGATCGCGGCCGTGGGCCAGGTGGGCTTTCTCAATGCGGAGGGGTGCGCCCACCAGGCGTTCATCGCCACGAGCGCCGAGGCCATCGCAAACGGGATCGTGCGCCCCTAGGCGCTTGGACCTGGCAGGCATCGACTACGGATACCGATCAGATTGGACGGTGACAGCATGGCGAACGTGACCATCTACCTCGATCAAGAAGCAGCCCTTGATGCGGCATCGAAGTACAACAAAGAGGCTGAGGCATTCCAGGATCAAGAGAGCCGCGTGTCGGATATGGAAAGCGACCTCTCCGAGTTCGAAGGCGACGCCGCCACCGCGGCGAAGGACACCCTCGAGCGCATGCAGCTGTGCATGAACGAGTTGGCTAGCTGCATCCTCGTGCATTCCGGCATGATCCAGTCTGCCGTGGGCTCCTTCGTCGATACCGACCAGATCGCGGCCTCGAGCATCACGATCGTGAAATAAGGGGGTAACCGATGTCGTTCAACGCGAAGAAATCGGGCGTGAAGGACGCGCGGACCGAGCTCGGCCTGCTCCAGCAATGGGTGAGCGACTGCAATGCCCGCTGCGCCGAGGTAAATACGTCGTTCGGCGCGGTGATGATGGGGTCGTGGGCCGATGCCGAGATCTCTGCCGCCGTGCAGCTCCAGACCTATCTGCTCATCTACGCCGACGCGCTCAGCGCCATGCACACGACCTACGACAGCATGATCGGCGACCTCGACGGCACGCTGTCGACCCGGCGCGACGCGGTGCTTGAGAGCGTCAAGGCCTCGACGGGCAACGACGACGTGGTGCACTTCGAGGACAGCGGCGCGGTGACTTCGGGCTGCTCGACGGTGCAGGACGCGCTGACCGCCCTCGACACGCAGCGCGCAGGCGCTCAGAGCGCGCTTGCCGGCCTTGAGAATTCCGGTGCGATCGCCGCGGCGCTCGACGCGCTGGGCACGGCTATCCAAAACGAGAACGAGGCCGTGGAGAAGGTGCGCACCAGCTACACCGACTACCAAGATGCCGTCGATGAGTTCGAGGGCGACTTTGCCGATGCCCTTGCGATCGAGAACTTCATCACCGACGATATGCTCTCGAATGCCTCGGATGCCATGAGCGCGCAGTTCGAGGGCACGCCGGTCGCCGGCTTCATCGGTGGCGCGGCCGACTTCAAGAAGAACTACCTCAAGCCGGTCAAGACCACCCTCGACAACCTTGCCAAGCCGCTCGCCGAGATCGACCCCGAGAACGCCGTCGCGCTGTGGCAGTCGTTCAAGAGCGTCGCGCTCGAGGGCAACTTCTACCAGGCCGACGAGCTGGTGGATTCCCTCGACATGTTCCTCACCAACGGCGGCGGCAAGGGTGGTTATTGGTCCAAGTACTGGGACGACCTCACGGGCTTTCTGCGTCCGTCCCAGTACGCGAGCCAGGCCAATAAGATCACCGGCGCCTTCGATTTCACCACGAGCGGCTCGCGCAACAAGATCTACCTTGACGACATGGCCCAGAGCGTCGATGACTTCGCCGATGTCACCGCGCGCACGGGCACGGTGCTCAAGTCCGGTGCGAAGTACCTCGGCTACGCCGGTGACTTCATCGAGCTTGGTTGCGGTCTCATGGATGCTTCGAACGCTTATCAGACAACGGTGGGCGACCAGGCTCAGAAGACGGCGGCCGCTGTGGTCACGGGCGGCGGCGCGCTGCTCAAGTTCGGCGCGGGCAAGGCGGCCGGTGCGCTTATCGGCACGTGCCTGGGCGGCCCGCTCGGCGCAGTCGTCGGCATCGGTATCGGCTGCGTGATCGACGAGGGCGCGAAGGCCATCGGCAACTTCTTCAACGAGAGCGGCATCACGCAGAGCATCACCGACGGCTTGGCGTGGCTGTTCCGCGGCGGCAAGGAGGACGATTCGGCCTTCGCCCCGGCATAGAGCCCTTCCATCCAAGGTAGGCGATGGGGTGGGAGCTCCACCTCAACGGGATTCGATACGTAGAGATAAGCGAGTGCACCATGTTCGGATTGTTCAAGAAAAAGCAAGTCGACCTAGCGGGCCTGCCGCTCGAGGAGATCAAGTTCACGAGTGAGGACCTGTTCGTGCTCATGGGCGGATTCGATATCGGTAGCGTTGCGGTGAACGGCAGGAGATTTCCGTGGCGGGAGGTCGAGCGTGGTGATGAGGTGGCGCGCTGGCGCCGTCAGGTCGTGAACCGCTACGCCCCCGCCGGCTTCGTCGACGCCGAGGGGCGGCCCCAGGGCAGGCTCGCCGAGGTGCTGCGCCCCTTCGCGAAGCCCGGGCTGGGCATCGTGGGCAGCACGCGCGGGAGCCTCTCCAGGTTCAACGTGGAGATGGCGATTTGGGGGGACGAGGCGTCGTTTTTGAGCGTCGAGGCGGGTAACGGCCTCTTCACCGTGGCGAGCGCCGGTGCACCGGACCAGTGGGCGGCGTCGTTCGCTCGCGCCTTCGGGCTCGAGGGGCGCTTCCGGCTGGCTGAGCGGGCGTGGCACTGCGACTTTCTCATGGGGCCTGCCGACAAGGGGCTCAACACCCTCCTGCTCGGCAAGGATGCCGCCGGAATTCGCGACCTCGCCGCGACCAAGGGGTTCGACGCCCGGCCTCTGCTCGACATCGTGGCCGGTATCGAGGCAGCGAAGAGCGTGGATGCGCTCAAGCTGACGACGATCGACTTGCGCGGCGTCGAGCTCGACCGCATCGAGACGCCGAGCGGTACGTTCGCGAACAACGTGCCCGCCGCATCGAGCGCCATCGATATGCGCGTGAAGCGCATGTCCGTCCTGCCAGAGTACGGCTGGGTCGCGACGGAGACGACCGCCCCGCGCACGGGCCTTCCGGCAAACTGGCGCGAGCGTGGCGAAGAATACCGCCTTGCCTCGCGCTTCTTCTCGGGCGACCTGATCGCCGATACCGACCTGTTCGACTTCGTGACCGATGTCCGCGACTGCCCGGCTGAGCTCGGTGGCGTGCCGAGCGGCCAGCCGTGCCGACCGATCGAGGAGGATGGCAGATGAGCCTCAGTAGTCTTTACGCAAGTAGAAACAGCTGCTATGACCAGGTGCGCTATTGGCAGGGGAGTGCGGCTGAGTACAGCCGGCAGATCGCCGACCTGACCGGCCAGCTCGAGCACAAGCGCGACCAGCTCGCCCGCGCGCAAAACGTCCTCACGGAGGTCTCCGCCCTGACCGGCAAGGACGAGACGGTGACCTCGGAGCTTCTGAACCTCTCCAACGCCGTCTCGGTCGCGCTCGAGGAGTCGGGTGCGAGCTCCACGGCGACGCAGATCAGCGAGGAGAACGCCGGACACATCTCCGACGCGATCTCTGCCTGCAACCAGCTGATCGAGCAGCTGAACCAGGAGATCGCTCAGCTCGAGGCCGCACTTGCCACCGCTCAGGAGGGCCTCTCGTACTCCAACGGGCGCGCGTCCTACTACAGCCAGCGCGCCGACCACTACTCATACCTCATCGCGACCTACGACGAAGACTGATACGTGGAGGCTGGCGCGCGGGGATGATTGCGCCGCACCGCCCCGTCCGCCGACATGCCTTCTTTTGGAAAGGAACGACTGATATGGTGAAGATAGATGCATGGCTCCCGGTTGGCTCGGTCGTGCATATCGAGGGAGACGATGGTCTTGTCGCCGTGACCGGCTACATGCAGCAAGACGCGGGTTCGGGCCGGCTGTGGGATTACGTGGGCGTACCCTATCCCATGGGGTGGCAGGGTCCTGGCAAGGATGTGATGTTCGACCGCGAATCCGTGGACTGTCTCTACTACGTGGGCATGCAGGATGAGGACAGCGTGCGCATGCTCGACATGCTCACGGCCACCGAGCCGGCCTACTACCAGGCGAAGTACGAGACCCGCACCGAGCTGGGCCTGCCCGTCGATGACGTGAAGGCGCGCCTGGCCGCGTGTAAGGCACGGCGATCATGAGGGACAAGGTGCTGCTCGAGGTGCTCCTCCCGGCGACGGGGAGCGTCTACGAGTTCAGGGTTCCCTTCGATGTGACGGTCGAGACGGCGGCGCGCCTCATGGCGCAGGTCCTCGCCTCGCGTGAGCCGGCGCGCTACGAGGCCACCGACGAGGTCGATCTCATGCTCTGCTGCGGCGCGGGCGCCCATGAGGGCGAGGAGCTTAACCCCAACGAGACGATCCGCGCGCTGGTGGGGCAGGGGATCCTGGTCGACGGCACGCCCGTCGCGTTGGTGTAGGGCCGCATCATGAAGGCCCGTACGGTACGTGATCGGCGCGCGGGAGCGCTCTCGCTCTCGGTGCGCCCCCAGAAGGGTGAGGCGGTCGACTACGCTCTGGCGGAATGGCTGCGCGCGGCAGACGAGCCGTATCTGCTTGATTTCTCCTACACGCTGGAAGGCCGCGAGGCGGAGCTGTTCTTCGACCTCACGGGCACCGAGGCACTGCCGCGCTACCTCAAGCAGGCGCGCCTCGCCTCGTCGCAGTTCCAGGGCATGCTATGCGCCGTGCGCGAGCTGCTCGCGCTGTGCACCAAGCGCTCCATGGCAACCTCGTTCGTGCGCTTCGATGCCGATATGGTGCGCGTCGCCGAGGGGGGCGACCTCAAGTTGGCGCTCATCCCCTTGACGGGCGTGCCCGCCGTCGCGGCCAACACGCCGAGCGAGCTGCTGCGCTTCCTAGCGGAGAAGAGCCGGTTCGTTGTGGGCGACGACGCGCGACATGCCGACGCCGTCCTCGATTTCGTGCGGCGCAACGCGGTGCTTTCGCTCACGGCGCTCGACGTCTTCCTCAAGGAGGAGTACGGGACGGTGCATCTGCGCTCGGAGGGTTCCGGCGGCGCGGGTTCCCAGGCGCTGGGTTCGGGTTCGCTCGGCGCCTCCTCGGGGCGGTTGACTGGTAGCGGCCGCCTGCACGACCCTGCGCCCGCGCGTTCGACCACCGGGACGGCGCGCGCCGCCTACGACGCGATATCCATGGTGCTCGACGCTCCCTCTGCTGCCGAGGTGATCGGTCGTCAAGGCGTGTCCGACCGCGTGCGCGACGGCATCAGCGGCACCTCGCCCACGGCGGGGCCGCGCACGGGATCCCTCAGCCTGTCCTCCGCCACTGTCGACGCTGCCCTCGCGAGCGCGCCCCCGGTACGCGCCGTGCCTGCGTCGGGCCGGTTGGCTGCGACAGGCAATACGGGCGTCACGGCGAGCGGCGCGACATCGCGTGACGCTGCTCCAACGAGCTCCTCGGCACCTTCGCCGGCAAGCATGCCGGCCGCGGGGCCCGCTTCAGCGCCCGCATCCGTTTCGCATGCTCAGGTTGGCTACGCACAAGGGACGACGCTGCTCAGCATCCCCGCCTTCGGCAAGGCCGCCTCGGCGTCCACCACTCCCGCGAGGAGCCTGGTGCGTGAGCGCGACGGAAAGCGCTTCGACCTTCCCAACCTGTCCGAATGCGTTCTCGGGCGCTCGAAGACCTGCGATGTTTCCCTCGAGGGCAACAGCAACATCAGCCGTCGCCACGCGTCGGTCGTCTGCGAGGGCGTCGATGCCTTCCTCGTCGACCTGGGGTCCGCGAACGGCACGGCGGTGGGCGGCGAGGCGCTCCCCGCAGGCGAGCGGATACGGTTGACCGCCGGCACCTCGGTCATGCTCGCAGATGAGCGGTTCACCTACCTCGAGACGTAACGCGCTTGCCGCCAAGGTCGCAGCTTACGGCCGTCGAGGTTCACCCTGCTCGGCTCAGCGCTTCCTGCGGTTGATCTGCCAGATGAGCGCGAGTCCGCGCAGGGTTAGGGTTTCATCCACCACGGTCTCGTGCCGCAGCAGGGCGGCGATGGCTTGGGCCCCGTCGCCGGTGAGCACGACGGGCGCCCCGTCACCCAGCTCATCTGCGATGGAATCGATGAGGCCGTCGATGCGCGCCGCCTCGCCGAGCACCACGCCCGACTGCATGGCTGCCTGCGTGCTGCGGCCGATGACATTCTCGGGGGCCCTGAGCTCGATCATCGGCAGGCGCGCCGCCGCTTGGGCAAGCGAGCGGGCGCCGAGCGCGACCCCGGGGGCGATGATGCCGCCCGCAAAGGTTCCCTCGGCATCGATGACCTCGAAGTTCGTCGTCGTACCAAGATCGATGGCGATGACCGGGGCGCCATATGCCGCGCGCGCTGCCACCACGTCGGCGATGCGGTCGGGGCCCACCTCCGCCGGGTCGTCGTAGCGCATGCGCACGCCGGACTTGAGGCCGGGCCCCACCACGAGGGGTCGTGTGCCGCACAGGCCGTCGAGCGCCCGGCGCCACGCGTCGGTGAGCGCAGGGACCACGCATGAGATGATGGCGTTCCGAGTGGGCTCGGCTCCCATCGCCATGAGCGCCTGGCCAGCTTGGATGCGCGCCTCGTCTGCCGTGATACGCGGCGGGGTGGTGAGCTCGCAGGTTCCCAGGAGCTCGGGCGCGTCATCGGTCCACAAGAAGAGGCCGAATCTTGTGGTGGTATTACCGACGTCGACGGTAAGTAGACGGGACATAGCGCTCCTTCTTCGATGCATCCAAGCAAAATGTACCACGCCGCCGTACCAACGCGCTTGCAAACGGCCGCCTATCGGACTCGCCCTCGCGACATGTAGCTTGCGTTCCGCCTGTCCTCCGAGAGGCGGCAACGCCTCAACTAAGCATCTCTGCTCTTGCCTACCTGCTCTTGCAAACCTGCCCTTGCATATCCGCTCCTGCAAACCCACCGATCGGCTTGCGCCTTATTGCCGTTTTCCTTATCCGGCATATTGTTTCTAGCCGATCGTTCTGCCGACCATCTTGTGTCAGCTGCCTTGTGTCAGCTGTCCTGTGAGTTCCGGCCGCTTCTGTTCATCCGCGCATGCTTGTGTTTATCCACATATGTCCATATTGAGGGATTTCGATTTCCTCCGGTTCGTCGAGATGCAGGTGGATAGTCATTTTGGGGAATCTGAGAGCCGATTCTGTCTATCTAGAGGCATCTCAAAATAATAAGGAGCCTAAGTGTTTTGTCGAGATGCGGCTAGATAGACATTTTAGGAAGAAGTTCTTGGGGAGAGGTCCTTGGAGAGGCCCTTGGAGGCGGTCCCCCGAAGCGGGGTTCTGGAAAGATGGGCCCTTTGAATCCTCGCGCAACCTCGAAGCCACCTTCTTGCAGTTGCCGTTTCAGCTCAAGCCAGATCCGGCCTGCTTTTCTGTGCCCTCTGTGTATCTGTTTTCGCTGTAGCGACATCAAATGGAGAACGTCGAGCTATAATCTGCGGCGTCTGCCACGTAACCCGACTCTCCGCCAGAGGGGGAGCGGATATACGAAGGAGCTCAATATGGCTATCGCACATGCTCGCGCTGGTTTGCGCGGCCAGCTGAGCGCCGCCGGTATTCTGATCGGCTGCGTCGGCTGCATCATCATCACAGCATCATCGGTCTACACCGCCCTTAAGATGGGCGCCCTGCCGTGGCCGACGATCTTCACGTCCATAACCGCTCTCGTGCTGTTGCGCGCTGTTGGGCGCACCAGTCTTAATGAGGCGAATATCACGCAGGTCATCATGTCCGCCGGTTCCATGGTTGCAGGTGGCCTCGCGTTTACGGTGCCGGGTGTTTGGATTCTGGGTCTCGCAGATGAGGTTACCTGGCAGGAGATGCTCGGCGTGGCGCTTGCGGGCACGTTGCTGGGGCTCGTGTGCACCGCACTGATCCGGAAGCGGTTCGTAGACGATAGCGATCTGGAGTACCCCATCGGCACGGCGGCGGCCGAGACGCTGCTTGCAAGCACAGCGGGCGGGGCTACGGGGCGCAGGCTCTTTGGCTCCATGGCGTTCGCGGGTGCGTGGTGCGTGGCCCGCGATGCACTCGGCATCATCCCGTCGCTCGTGGCGACGCTGCCTATTCCCGGCGTGAGTTTTGGCATCCAAGCATCGCCCATGCGGCTCTCGGTTGGCTTCTTGGTGGGAGGCCGTTCTGTAGCATGGTGGATGGTCGGCGCCGTGGCGGGAAGCTTTGGAATCGTTGTCGGTGGCACGGCATTGGGCTTTTGGGATGTCGCCGGTGCCCAGGGCATCGTGAGCAGCCTCGGCATGGGCCTTATGATGGGTTCGGGACTCGGCGTGGTAATCAAGGACATCGCGTTCCCGCTCGCGCGTGCATGGGGGCGCCGACGGGTGCAGGAGCCCGGTCGTTCTTCGCGCGTGAGCGTTGAGCCTGCAGATGAGGGTGAGCCGAATTCTGCCTGTCGGGAATCGGTGCGCCTTACCGATGTGTTTTCGCGGATGGATGCGGGCCTGCTCGCGTTCCTCGTTGCCACCGCTGCACTGGTCTGCTGCTTCGCCCTTGGCTTGGAGCCGCTGGTAGCAATCGCGATCGTGCTGCTCTCGTTCGTGACCGCGGTGATGAGTGCTCAGTCCGTGGGCCAGTCGGGCATCGACCCGATGGAGATCTTCGGTCTCATCGTCCTGCTCTTCGTGGCGGCATTTTCGCGCACCACGCAAGTGCAGCTCTTTTTCGTCGCCGGGATCATCGCCGTGGCATGCGGGCTCGCAGGCGACGTGATGAGCGACTTCAAAACCGGGCAGATTATCGGCACGGATCCTCGAACGCTTTGGGTCGGGCAGGCTATCGGAGCACTTCTCGGTGCTGTCGTCGCCGTTGCGGTCATGGTCGCGCTCGTAGCTGCATACGGGACGGATGCGTTCGGACCTGAGGGAACGTTCATTTCCGCTCAGGCTAACGTGGTTGCCACGATGGTCGCGGGCATTCCGAGCATTCCGGCGTTCGCAGCGGGGCTCGCAGGCGGCACGATCCTGTATTGCTTAGGGATACCGGCCATGATGCTGGGACTCGGAGTGTATCTGCCCTTCTACATGTCGCTCACCACGGGATTGGGCGCGCTCGTCCGCGTGGCGTTCGACCGCGTGCGCCGCATCCGCGCTGAGCGCAGCGAAGAAGCTGCGAAAGAGCTGGATGAGACGGGTGCCGTCGTTGCCTCGGGCGTACTTGGCGGCGAATCCATCATAGGCGTCATCATCGCTCTCGTTAGCGTGGTACAGGGGCTTACGGGGTAAGCGTTGCGGCTCTGGTGAGTTGCCCACAGCAGCATCTTCGGGCTGATGCCCTTGGGAGGGCAGCTCGTTCGACAGGTTCCTGCGATCGGCATTCATTTGTAAGGGATCGTTTATCTATATGGACATTTCATCGCGCATCCGAGGCGCGTGGTAGTCTTTCCACCGGGTTCCGAGCTGCCGGAGCCCTCGTGAGTTCGGCTTGATTCCGTTCTGGTGGTCTTTCTCAAGGGGGGAGATCAACCGGGGGGGGGTTATGTCAAAAAGAGAACCGCGCCTCGTGAGGCATGGCCTCATCGTCGCGCTTCTTGCAGCTTGGTGCGCACTCGGCATCTTGGTCGACCTTTCGGGCGCTTCTTATGGCGAGATACATAAGCTCTATGGTGATGTTCAGGGAGCAGCGTATATCATTGCCGAGGTCCTGTGCTCGCTTCCGGCGCGCGATGAAGCCGTCTTCACCCTGCTTGTAGCCATTCTGCTCTACCAATCGCTTCGCACGTTGCATGGTGCGGAGGGCGAGCGCATGCGGAAGGCGGGCGGCGCTGCCGCGTGGGTCGTCGGCGCCCTCTTCGCGGCGGCGCTCCTCTTTGGCAGGAGCTTCGACGAGGTGGGAAGCTCCGATTACGTGACGGGCGATATCGCAGCGGGCGTCCGGTCCTTTATGTTCTTCTCGAGCTGGCTCATCTTGGGGCGTTACGGCGTCTGTCAGCTGTTCTGCTGGCTTGATGGGGTGCGGGCAGAAGCCGGAGCCGCTCGTATGGCCCCGGCTGCCGGGGGTCGCATCAGCGCTGCCCGCCTTCCGGCGATCGCGTCGCGGCTGTGTTCATGGTTTGACCGGCATCCATTTGCCGCCCCAGCGATCGTTCTCGCCGTCGCATGGCTTCCCGTGCTCATTGGCTATGCGCCTGCCCTGTTCATGTGGGATACGGATACTCAGATCCTTCAATGGTTCGGGCTGCCGAACCACATCAGCTCATCGGTGCGGCTGCTCGATTCGAGCGTGCTGATCACACAGCACCATCCGCCGTTTCACACGGCGCTCGTCGGGCTCTGCGTTCAGGCGGGCATGACCTTTGCGGGCAGCGAGAACGTCGGCATATTTCTATATGCGTTCCTGCAGTGGGCATTCGACATAGCCGCTCTGGCGTGGGCCATCAACCTGCTCTCCTCCATGGGGACGGTGCGGGCCGTGCGCCTTGCGGTGCTCGCATTCCTGGCGCTCGTCCCCGCGTTCTCGAACTACAGCGTCCTCGTCACCAAGGACGTGCCCTTTGCAGCGGCGGTGCTGGTGTTCGCGATGGAGCTCGTGTTCCTGGTCCGTGCGGGCGGCTCACCTGTTCCCGCACGCCATGTCGTGATCCTCTCGGTATCATCTGTGGCGACAGCGTTGCTTCGCAGCGGAGCGGTCGCGGTGGTCATCGCAGCCTGCGTCGCGGCGCTTGCGGTGTCGCGCCGGCATCCCACCGCCCGCCGGTGCATCGCGGCGTCGTTGGCGTGTAGCGTCGGTGTCTCCCTCATCCTCACATCGGCGGTCTATCCCGCGCTCGCGATCACGCCCTCCAGCAAACGCGAGGTGCTCTCCATACCCGAGCAGCAGGTCGCGCGCTTCATGCGAGATCACCCGGGTTGGGTTACCTCCGATGAGCTTCGCGTGGTGGACGCCGTTCTCGATGCGAGCAAAATCGCCAAGGAGTACGAGCCGTCCCGGTCCGATCCCGTCAAGGCGACGTTTCGCGAGGATGCGAGCGCCGATGATCTCCGTCGATTCTTTGATCTGTGGGCGCGCTGGTTCGCAGAGGATCCAGGATGCTTCCTCTCCGCCACGGCGGCCAACTACTATGGCTATTTCTATGCTGGGAGCGCGATGAGTTGGAGCTATACCTCGTATTCAAGCGGCGTTGCCATGGCGAACGCCGAGACCGATTGGTTCAAATCGGGGATCGCGCGGTATTTCTCATTCGAGCCGGCGCAAAACCCGGTCTCGCGTGCGCTTGACGGGCTGTGCTCGGGGTATCGGTTGCTGTTCCAGCGTTTGCCGCTGCTTACGCTTACCATGCAGGCCGCCCTTTACGATTGGGCTCTTCTGTTGATCACGGTCTACGCGATCACCCGGCATCAGATTCGCTTGGCTCCGCTGCTCGCTGCCGCCTGGGTTGTTCTTGCCGTCGCGCTTGCGGGCCCATGCAACGCCACGACGTATTTTCGCTACGCGTACCCGATAGCCGTCATCGTGCCCTTTGCATTCGCGCTCGCGATTGGGCGGGGAGAGGGTTTGCGGACGAGAGGTTCCGGAAGCGATGGGGCGCACTGAGATGGACCGCGGCTTGAGGCCCCGTGCGGTGGCGCCACATCTCCTAGGGCTCTCGGCATAGGGTGCAATGAGCGCGAAATGCGGGTATACTGCGTGCAGTTATGACAACGATGCACATCGACCGCAACCACACTGCGCTGCGGTTATGAAAGGAATCGCCATGGCTGTGAATGAAGAGCTTCTCAAGCAGGTGCTCGAGCAGATTCGTCCGAACCTCCAGGGCGATGGCGGCGATATGGAATTCGTCGGCGTCGACGAGGACGGTGTCGTTTCCTTGGAGCTCCAGGGCGCCTGCGCTGGATGCCCCATGAGCCAGCTCACCCTCTCGATGGGTATCGAGCGCGTGCTCAAGGAACATGTCCCCGGTGTTACCCGCGTTGTCGCGGTGAACGATCTGGGCCAGGGCGGCTTTGGCGACCTCTACGACGAGTACGCTCCGTTCTAGTAGGTATCCGTGCTTACCGATATCTATCAAAGCATCGACCCGGTGGCGGTGTCTATCGGGCCGATCACCATCTACTGGTACGGCCTCGCTTACGTGGTGGGTGCCATTCTCACGGGCGTCGTGATGTGGCGCACTCAGCGGCGCTGGGGCTTCAAGATGAGCTCCGACGACCTCATGACCGTCGTATTCGGCGTGATGATCGGGCTCGTAATCGGAGCCCGCCTGTTCTACGTGGTCTTCTATGGCGACGGCTACTACTGGGAGCACCCGCTCGAGATCCTCATGACCAATCACGGAGGCATGAGCTTTCACGGCGGTTTGGTGGGCGGCGTCATCGGCGGCATCGTGGCCTGCCGCATCTGCAAGCTCTCCGCTTGGACCGTGGCGGATCTCGCAGCCATCGGCGTGCCGGTCGCGCTCTGCCTGGGGCGCTGCGCGAACTTCGTGAACGGTGAGCTATGGGGAAAGCCGACCGACCTGCCCTGGGGCGTGGTCTTCGGCGGCGCGGCGGGCGATATGCCGCGTCATCCCTCGCAGTTGTACGAGGCCTTCCTCGAGGGGGTCGTGCTGTTCATCATCTTGCAGGTCATGAGCCGTCGCAAGCCGCCGCTCCCGCAAGGGGTCTACATGGGGACGTTCGTGCTCGGCTACGGCATCGTGCGCTTCCTCATCGAGTTCGTGCGCGTGCCGGACGTGCAGCTCGGCTACATCCTGGGTGGGGTCATCACCATGGGCCAGCTGCTCTCGCTGCCGCTCATCCTCATCGGGGCGGGGCTCATCGTCTACGCCCTGCGCGCTGCACGCCCGCAGCGCGGCTATCTCGAGGTGTAGCACGTCCCAAACAGTCACCCTCTCTATGGTATTTCTCGGTGCGTGGCCGTCTGACCTGTCTGGCTGGTACTGAAAATAGGTACCATGTGCGCGTGGCACCTGCTACCGATAGGGAAGGTTCAAACGATGAAATACTTCGGCACCGATGGTTTCCGCGGCCGCGCCAACGAGGGGCTCACGGTCGACCATGCATTCAAGATCGGTAAGTTCGTCGGCTGGTACTACGGGCTGCGCCAGGGGCGCAAGGCCAAGGCCGTCATCGGCAAGGACACGCGCCGCTCGAGCTACATGTTCGAGAACGCTCTCGTGGCGGGTCTGGTCGCCGCCGGTGCGGATGCCTATGTGCTCCGCGTGACCACCACGCCTTCGGTGAGCTATGTCGTGCGCCACGGCGACTTCGACTGCGGCATCATGATCACCGCGAGCCACAACCCCTTCTACGATAACGGCATCAAGCTTATCGACTCCGGTGGCTACAAGATGGCGCCCGAGGTTCTGGAGCAGGTCGAGTCCTATATCGATGGCGAGATCGACGTGCCGCTCGCAACGGGCGAGCATATCGGCCGCGCGGTCGACTATGTTGAGGGCCGCAACCGCTACATCGCCTCGCTCATCGCATCGGCCAAGTTCACGCTCCAGGGCTATCGCATCGCGCTCGACTGCGCAAACGGTGCCTCCACGCCCATCGCCCCGGGCGTGTTCCGTGCGCTCGGCGCGGACGTCCATGTGATTTCCGACGAGCCTGACGGCTTCAACATCAACGTGGGCTGCGGCTCCACCCATATCGAGCGTCTCCAGGCGTTCGTCCGCGAGGAGGGCCTTGACGTGGGCTTCGCCTACGACGGCGATGCCGACCGCTGCATCGCGGTCGACGAGTACGGCAACGTCTGCGACGGCGACACGATCATGTACGTGTGCGGCGCGCACCTCGCTTCCAAGGGCGAGCTTAACGGCAACACGGTCGTCGCCACGGTCATGAGCAACATCGGCCTGTTCAAGGCCCTCGACAAGCTCGGCATCTCCTACGAGAAGACCAACGTGGGCGACAAGTACGTCGCCGCCTGCATGCAGGAGCACGGCTACTCGCTCGGCGGCGAGCAGAGCGGCCACATGATCTTCTCCGCTTACAGCGCCACGGGCGACGGCGTGAACACGAGCCTGCGCGTCATGCAGACCATGATCGAGACGGGCAAGACCCTGGGCGAGCTCGCCGAGCCGCTCACCATCTATCCGCAGCTGCTCAAGAACGTGCCTGTTTCCGACAAGAACGCCGTCATGGAAAACGAGGCCGTGAAGGCCGCGACCGCATCGGTCGAGACCGCGCTCGAGGGTGAAGGCCGTGCGCTCGTGCGCGCGAGCGGCACCGAGCCTCTGGTTCGTGTGATGGTTGAGGCCCCGAGCATCGAGCTGTGCGAGCGCTATGTCGACGAGGTCGTGCGCGTCATCGAGTCGGTGGAGAACGCATAAGCAGACCATCGGGTCGGCACTCCAGATCGAATAGGCGGCCTCGCCTGGTGCCAACATCTGCATCGTGTCGGCGGGGTGTTACAACAACTCGACGGGAAACCAGCGTTTCCCGTCGAGTTTTTCGTATAATAATGTAATAACGCGCAGGTGCAGCCACCGTACCTTTGCGTGTATACCGTCAATAGCGTTGACGCTCCCGAGAGGAGATCGTTAAGAAGATGCCCGGCCCGCTAGATGATTCTTCGACAGCCCCGTATTACCTCCAGATCGTGGGAAACATCCGCTACGACATCGACTCCGGCAAGCTCCGCGAGGGAGACAAGCTGCCGAGCGAGAAACAGCTGTGCGATCTTTACCACGTGAGCCGCGTGACGGTGCGCCATGCACTCGACGAGCTGGCCGAGGCGGGATACCTCGAGAAGCGCCGCGGCAAAGGCACCTACGTCAAGAGCGCTCGCGACATGGTCCTCATGCATCCGCGCGTCGATATCGACGTGATCAGCTTCACCGGTGCCTGCCAGCGCAGCGGCATGGAGCCCGGCGCCATCGAGATCGAGGTGACGCGCGTCGTGCCTAACGAGGATGAATGCGCCTTCTTCGGCATCGACGAAGACCAGAAGGTCCTGAGCGTAAAGCGTGTCCGCACCGCCGATGGAGTGCGCATCATGTATGAGGACAACCGCTTCGCGCCGACTGGCTTCGAGTTCCTGGAGACCACGCCGCCCTCGGGAGGGTCGCTCTACCGCCTTATCGAGGAGCATACGGGTAAGATTCCGCATATGGTGGGCAGCTGCATGCTCACCTCGAACCGCGCCGCCGGCGATATGGTCACGCATCTGCAGGTCCCCGCGGGCGAGCCGCTGTTCGTGCTCGAGGCGAACTACTGCGATGCCGACGGCGCACCCATGTACATGGGCAAGCAGGTCATCATCGGGGCGCGCTACTCGTTCGCGCTGTAGGTCCCCGCTCCCTCGAGAACCGTATCCTCAAGCTCCGCGCCCTCGAGCGAGGCGTCTTCCTCCGCCGCGCTCAGCTGCTGCTCGAAGTGCAGGTTGAGCACGATGGAGAGCACGATGAGCGCCGCGCCGATAAGGGCGAAGCGGCCGAACCCCTGCCCGAAGAGGATGAACGCCCATAGCGGCGCCAGGATGACCTCGCTCATGCAGATGAGGTTCGAGCTGAACGGCGGGACGGACTTGAGCCCGTGGGCGAGCAGCACACTCGCGATCCCCTGGCAGATGAAGCCATTCACCGCCATGCTCGCGATGTCCTGGAACGAGAGGCGGGGGAGCTCGCCTGCCGTGACGAGCGAGGCGGCGCCCACCGCCATGGCGATGACGCAGGAGATCATGTAGGAGATCACGGCATCCGAGCTGGGCTTCGAGTTGAGATAGAACATGAGCCCGAAGAAGATACCCGACACGATGGCGCAGAGGTTGCCGAGCGCGCCCTCGGGGCTCAGCTCGTCGAAGAAGAAGAGCACCATGCCCAAGATCGCGAGTGTGACGAACACCACCTGCTTGACCGGCGGGAGCTTGCGCGTGTCGATGGACTGGTAGACGATCACGAAGACCATCGAGCAGTACTGCAGCACGATGACGTTGCCCACGGTCGAGAGCTGGTTGCCGGCGTTGAAGGTGATCGCGACGATGAACTGCGCGATGCCGACGGCGATGATGAGGGGGTTGAAGTGCAGCTTGGGCCGGGCGATGAGGACGCAGGAGATGATGGCGAACAGCGCGTTGCCCGCGGACACCAGTACCGCCGACAGGTGGTTCGAGGCCACGAGCACGCCTGTGAAGCTCCAGAGGAGCGCGGTGCCGAACAGAGCCAGGTATCCGGAATGCTTCATGGGTCCCCCTCGAACCATACAATATAAGACAAGTGAGACTACTGTATACCTTACCGGGGGTCGGCTCAAGATGCGGCGGGTATGTTCCGATGTTTCATGGGTCGCACATGGCCATGATGGCATTAAATTTTTTATTATAGGTAATTCTTAAGCATCGTGGTGCATCTTCCTGCGGATTCATACGTTTACCTGTCGTATGATGCCGCTCATGGAAAAACGGTTGCCGGTCGCCCATATCAGCGCCATATTTAAGACAGCAAGAACATGTATTGCGATGTCTTATTGGCGCACGATCGATGTTAACGTGCGGATGACGCGAAACAGGGTCGCAACAGACAAGCTCTATGGTGGTCTTGTGTATCAGACCTTCGAAAGAGGAGGAAACATGGCGGAACCCAATATCGTCCTAGCCCGCATCGACAACCGTCTGGTCCACGGCCAGGTTGGCAACTCGTGGGTCGGTGCGTCCCAGGCGAACATCATCATCGTCGCCGATGATGAGGTCGAGCATGATGACGTGCAGAAGCAGCTTATGAAGATGACCGTCTCGGTCAACCCTAACCTGCGCATCTTGTTCTGGTCGCTTGACCGCACGATCGAGAAGATCTCCACCGCCAAGCCCGACCAGCGCATCTTCATCGTCGCTCGCAACCCGCAGAACATGCGCAAGCTCGTTGATGGCGGCGTGCCTATCAAGGAAGTCAACATTGGCAACATGCATGTGGGCGAGGGCAAGCGCGTTTTCCACGAGCAGCACGTCTACGTAGACGATAACGACGTCGCTGACTTTGAGGCCATGAAGGCCAAGGGAGTCAAGGTTTACGTTCAGATCGCGCCTGGTGACAAGAAGTACGACGCCTAACGGGTTATAGATTCTGCACCATGCGCTCTGATGGAAAAGGGGTCCCGGATTAAGGGGGTGCACCGCAAAGAGGACCGGTTTTTTGTAGGTACGTATTGGAGGGAAAATGGAAATCACACTTATCCAAGGTCTTCTCCTGCTCGTCGTGGGCTTTATCTGCGGCGTAGACCAGTGCTGGGAGGCTTTCTACTGGTTCCGTCCCATGGTCGTGTCGTTCTTCGCCGGCATCGTCCTTGGCGACATCCAGCTTGGTGTAGCCTGCGGCGCGGTAGCGGAGCTGTCCTACCTCGGTCTGCTCACGGTCGGCGGCACGGTGCCGCCCGATCCGCTGATGGCCGGTATGATGACCGTCGTCATCGCGTACACCACGGGTCAGTCGCCTGATGCTGCCATCGGCCTGTCCCTGCCGTTCGCCCTGCTCGCTCAGTGGCTCGGCATTATGTGGAACACCGTCTTCGTCGCGCTCGCCCACCGTGGCGACGAGCTTGCCAAGAAGGCTGACACCGCTGGCTTCCGCGCCACCGTGTACTTCGGCATCTTCGTCAAGGCCGCTACGACCGGTGTCGTCGTCTTCCTGTGCTCCTACGCGCTCCAGACGCCCATCCAGATGTTCGTCAACGCCTTCCCGACCTGGCTCATCCATGGTTTCGAGGTTGCCGGTGGCATCCTGCCCGCCGTCGGCCTTGGCCTGCTGCTCATGGTCATGCTGAAGACCCAGAACGTCGCCTACCTGTTCCTCGGCTTCGTGATGGCCACCTTCCTCGAGATGACCAACGTGCTCCCGATCGCTATCGTGGGTGCCGCGCTCGCCTACATCAACTTCTCGCATGAGAAGAAGGCCGACGATGTCGCCGCGCTCATGAAGTCCGGTTCCGTGGCTGTGATGGGAGATGACGACAATGAGCTCTAACGAGAAGACCGCTCTCACCAAGACCGGCCAGCCGGTCAAGAAGCTCAGCAAGGCCGACCTCGACAAGATGTCCCTGTACTCGGTCATCGAGCAGTCCGCCTTCAGCTTCGAGCGTATGCAGGCCATGGGCTTCACCGAGTCGATGCTTCCTGCGTTCAAGAAGATGTACGGCGACTCGAAGGAAGACATCTCCGAGTTCATGACGTACAACATGGAGTTCGTCAACACCGAGCCCCATATGGCCACCTTCATGATGGGCCTCATCCTCTCCATGGAGGAGAAGGGCGAGGACCGCAAGGTCATCGAGGGTATCCGTAACGGCCTCTTCGGCCCGCTCGCCGGCGTCGGCGACACCATCTTCTGGTTCACCGTCCTGCCGATCTCCGCGGCCATCTGCTGCTCGCTCGCCCAGGACGGCTCCGTCCTCGGCCCGATCCTCTACATCGCGATCTGGTTCCTCGCGGCCATCTCGCGTATCCTCTTCGGTCGCCTGGGCTACACCCTCGGCACCAAGCTGGTTACCTCCATGTCCGAGTACACCAAGTACCTCACCGAGGCCGCTGGTATCCTCGGCGTGATGGTCGTCGGCGGCCTGATCCCGTCCTACGTCTCCATCGCCTTCAGCGAGGACCTCGCCTTCGGCATGGAGGGCACGACGGTCCAGAGCGTGTTCGACAACGTGATCCCGAACCTGCTGCCCCTGTGCGCCGTGTTCCTGATCTACTGGCTCTTCAAGAAGAAGGCCAACGTCCTGGCTATCATCATCGGCATTATTGTCGTCAGCATCCTGCTCTCCTTCCTTGGCTGGATGTAAGAGAGTGACTCGATAGCGAGCGACAGCGGGGCCCCGGATTTCCGGGGCCCCGTTTGTATCTAGGCCGTTGGCGGACGGTATCCCACCGTTCACCGGGGCCAACGGATAACTTGTATCATATTGTATTGTTGTCCTATAATGTCTTATACCGGATACCGATGGTGTTCGGCACGCGGCGTGATGCCGCGGACGCCCGGATCGATGCCATGCCGGGGGGCATGGCGGAGGGGAGACGCAATGGATATGGTCACATTCGATGAGGCGGCTCTGCTCGCCCAAGGGGATTTCATCTACAGCCATCGCTCCGAGCTCGAGACGATCGCCGATGACATCTGCAAGAAGGGCTTCAAGAACATCCTGCTTTCGTCCTCTGGCGGATCGCAGGCCATGCTCGATCCCTTTGCGACGTTCATCGACCAGATGAGCGACATCCCGGTGTTCTCGGTGCTTTCGGGCGTGCTTGTGCTCACCGGGCACAACCAGATCTCCGAGGACACTCTCGTCTTCATGTCGAGCAAGTCCGGCGACACGAAGGAGACCGTCGCGGCTGCCAAGTGGCTGCGCGAGCGCGGCGTCACGATCGTTTCGGTCGTGAGCAAGCCCGACTCGCCGCTCGAGGAGCTGAGCGATTACACCTTCGTGTACGGCGACGGCCGTCCGCAGGAGTTCGTGCTCTACCTCATCATCGGCAAGATCCTCGCCAACAAGGGTCACTTCGACGCCTACGCTAAGTTCGCCGACGACCTCGCGAACCTCCCGGCGGCGCTCGTCTCGGTGCGCAAGCAGTTCGATGCGCGCGCCATCGAGTATTGCAAGGCGACGCATGACGACCCGTACAACATCTGGATCGCCTCCGGCGAGCTGTGGCCGGTCTGCTACGCCTACGCCATGTGCGTGCTCGAGGAGAGCCAGTGGATCCGTACCAAGTCCGTCTCGAGCCCTGATTTCTTCCATGGCACACTCGAGCTTGTCGAGAAGGACACGAGCGTGACCCTGCTCGTGAGCGAGGGCAAGACCCGCGCCCTCGATCTGCGCGTGAAGAAGTTCATCGAGCAGTACACGGACAAGCACTTCGTCATCGACATGGCCGACTTCGACCTGCCGGGCATCTCCGACGAGTTCCGCCCGCTTCTGGGGCCGGTCGTCGCCAATGCCGCGTTGCAGCGCATCTCCAAGAACATGGAGCACCTTACCGGCCATTCGCTCGACATTCGCCGCTACTACAGGACGGTTGAGTACTAATGAAGATCCTAGGCCTCGGCGACAACGTTTTCGACGTGTACGAGAACATGGACCTCGCCTATCCGGGCGGCAACGCCGTCAACGTCGCCGTGAACGCCGCCCGCCTTGGTGCCGACGCCGCCTACCTGGGCAACGTGGGCACCGACGACAAGGGCGAGATCATGATGGGCGTGCTCGCACGCGAGGGCGTGGACACCGCGCGGTGCCCCCGTCCGGTGAGCAGCACAACCAAATGCTGCATCGAGGATGTCATCGATGGTGAGCGGCACTGGAAGCGCAACGATCTGGGCGACAGGTGGGCGGGTCCGCTTGAGCTCACACCCGAGCTCATCGCTTACGCATCTACCTTCGATGCGGTTCTTACCAGCTGCAACGCCAAGATGCCTCAAGAGGTCGCCAAGCTTGCCGGGATATCCGGCATCGTGGTCTTCGATTTCGGCGAGAAGGACAAGTATCGTACGCCCGAGTACCTGGCGCAGGTGCTTCCCGCGGTCGATGTCGCCCAGTTCTCCATGAGCGGGATGTCCCGCGAGGAGGTGCTCGCCGAGATCGACCGGATGGGCATCACCTGCACCGTGTTGGCTACACGCGGTGCCGCCTCGCCGCTTCTGTGCGCTGACGGTACGGTGTATGAGGGCTTGCGCTCGGAGGGCGCGGCATCGGACACCATGGGTGCCGGTGACGCGTTCATCACGGCGCTCGTGTGCGATCTGATCGCGGCCGGTTGGCGCAAGGGGAGCGCGCCGGAGCCGTCTATGGCGGAGCATGCGCTTGCCGCCGCAGCGAAGCATGCTCAGGAAGCCTGCGCGCAGGCAGGAGGCTTCGGCCATGCGTGTCTCATCGTAGATGGGGTTTTCCAGGAAAGGAATGACTGACATGATCGGATTGATCGTAACGGGCCACGCACACTTCGCGACCGGCGTCACCTCGGCGCTCGAGCTGCTTGCGGGCACGTTGCAAGACGTCGCCATCATCGATTACGAGGGAACCCAGGCTCCCGAGGAGCTGCAGGCGGAGATCTCGAAGGCCATCGAGGGCTTCGCCGAGGCTGACGGCGTGCTTATCTGCACGGACATCCTCGGCGGTACGCCGTTCAAGTGCGCGGCGACCATCGCGACCGGAGATGCCCGTGTCCGCGTGGTCACCGGCACGAATCTCGCGTTGCTCATCTCGGCGTACTTCGCCCACACGGGCGCGACGGACGCCGATGCGCTTGCCGTTCAGGCGCTCGAGGAAGCGCGCAACGGCGCCGTGAAGTTCGAGCTCGCCGTCAGCGCCGGCGGGGACGATGACGAGGAGCTGTAGCGCTCAGGCGGCGTTCCGGTAGCGCCGCGCCGTCAACTTGTCTTATAATGTATTAGAGTAGGTTTCCAGCAACGTCCGAGGAGGAACCATGGCAGACACCACGCCCACGATGCTCACGTATATCGAGGAGACTCCTGCCCAGCTCAAGCTCAACGTCGAGCGCGCCGAGGAGCTGACCCACGAGCTCGTCGACCTTTACGTCGAGAAGAAGCCCCATGCGATTTGGATCATCGCCTGCGGCTCCAGCTCGAACGGCTCGCAGTGCGCTCGCTACTTCATGATGAAGTACCTCAAGCGCGAGGTTAAGATCGTCACCCCGTCGACCTTCATCTACGGCGAGAACCACCTCCACGAGGACGACTTCGCCTTCGTGATCTCGCAGAGCGGCTGCTCCACCAACTCCATCGAGGCGCTCGACGTCCTCAAGAAGATGGGCATCACCGCCATCGGCCTCACCGGCAACGTCGAGTCCGACTTCAAGGACCATGCGGACCTCGTCGTCGATTACGGCGTGGGCGAGGAGACCGTGGGATACGTCACCAAGGGCGTGGCCACGCTCGCGCAGTTCCTCATGCTCTTCGCGATCGAGGCCGGCGTGCGCACCGGTACCGTCACCGAGGAGGAGCGCGCCGCGCTGCTCGAGGAGATGGCCGACGCCCCGCGCCGCCATGAGGTCGTGCAGAAGGAGACCTGGGAGCTCTACAACCGCCGCAAGGCCGACTTCACCTCGATGACCGTGGTGAACCACTGCGGCTTCCTGCAGGGCTACGGCATCACCTGCGAGGGTGCGCTCAAGTTCGGCGAGACCATCCAGATCCCGAGCTTCGCCTACGAGGGCGAGGAGTGGATCCACGGTCCCAACCTGCAGCTCACGCCCAACTACACCGTCGTGTGCATCGACCACCTCACCGAGGGCTCCGACCGCCTGGTCGATATCTACCTCGCGGCGCGCACGGTGACCGACCATGCCTTCATCGTGACCAACTCCGACCGCGTCGACGACGATCATGCCATCCGTCTGCCGTTCGACATCACAGAGCCGCTCATGATGCCGCTCTACGTGCTGCCGTTCTACCAGATCATCGCGCATCAGGCGACGACCGACCTGCATCGCTGGGAGAAGCATCCGCTGTTCGAGGAGCGCTTCCGCGAAGCGATCAGCACCAAGACCGACAAGATCGACCAGATCATGCCCAACTAGGGTCGAACCTAGGATCATGGGCGGGGGCGCGCACCGTTCCGCCGCACGTCCCCGCCCGACCAGGGCGATACCATATCGGGCGGGCGCGAAGACGCGTCCGCCCGTTTCGTGTCCGACGAAAGGAGAGCACCGTGCTCAATCTGGACACCACCAGCTCGCTCATGTGGAGCGAGATCCACGAGCAGGCAGACTGCATCGAGGCCTGCCTGCGCGAGAACCGCGCGAAGCTGCAGGAGGCGGCGAACCTCGTGCGCGAGCGTGGCATCACGACCGTCGTCTTCGCCGCGCGCGGCAGCAGCGAGCACGCCGCCCAGGTGGGCCGCTACGTGTTCGAGACCAAGACGGGGATGGTGTCGGCCATCGCGCTCCCCTCGACGGTGACCTGCTACGGTGCCGGCCCCGACCTCTCCCACGCACTCGTGGTGGGCATCAGCCAGTCGGGCGGCGCCCAGGATTGCTACGAGGTCATGCGCAAGTGCGTCGATGACGGCGGCGTGTGCGTCTCGATCACCAACGAGCCGGGCAGCATCATGGCGGGCATCGGTCACGTGCGCATGAACAACGCCTGCGGTCCCGAGCTCTCCATCACGGCAGCCAAGTCCTACATGACGCAGCTCGTGCTCGTGGTGGGGCTCGCGGCCTATATCTCGGGCGACGAGGAGCTCCTCGCCACGCTCGACGAGGCTGCGGATGTCGTCCGCGCTTCCTATGAGCTGGAGGACCAGGTGCGCGCTGTCATCCCCGCGTATCGCAACGGTTCACACATGCTCGTCTTCGGTCGCGGCCTGCTCTACGGCTTGGCAACCGAGACCGAGCTGAAGATTCAGGAAACGAGCTACTTCGACGCCCGCGCGTATGCGGCGAGCGATTATCAGCACGGGCCCATCGCCACGACGCAGCGCTTCGTGCCCGCCCTCTTCTTCATCGCCGACCGGCAGACCAACGACGGCATCGTCGATCTGCTCGACCGGATGCATGAGGAGCGCAAGATCTTCGCGACGGTCGTCAGCAACGACCCTTCTATCGCTGAGATGGGGGAGCAGCAGATCGTCATCCCCGCTTCCTTCGACGGGCTTCGCGCGGTATTCTGCTGCGCGGTCATCTCCCAGATGTTCGCCTGCCTGCTCTCCCTTTCTCGAGGCTACGACCCGGACCATCCCGAGGGCGTGTCCAAGCATACGGTCACGGTGTAGGACCTGGTAAGACCTGCGCGCCGCGCCGTACGCGGGTGGCGCTTAGCTGCAAACTGCGACTCATTTCATGGAGGCAGATATGTCCAAGACGACCATGCGTGATTGCATTGAGATGACCCCGGCCGCGGTGCGCGGCCAGATCGAGCGCGCCGACGAGCTCATCGGCGGGCTCGCGGCGGCCTTCGCCGCGCGTACGTGGCGCCGCCTGGTGCTCGTCGCCTCGGGGTCGAGCTACACGGCGTCGATGTGCGCCCGCCCGTATCTCGCCCAGACCCTCGGCATCCCGGTCGAGGTTATGTTCCCGTTCACCTTCGCGCACTATGAGTCCAAGCTCACCGGCGCCGACGACTTCGTGATCGTGGTCTCGCAGTCCGGCGCGAGCGTCAACTGCATCGATGCGCTCAAGGCCGTGGCTGCCGCCGGAGCCGTGCCGCGTCTGCTGACCACCATCACGGACTGCGACTGCGCCCGCGTGTCCGACGAGGTCTACAACTGGGGCTGCGGCGAGGAGGCTGTGGGCTACGTGACCTTCGGCCCGATGTCGCTCGCCACCTACCTCATGCAGTTCGCCGCCCGCGTGGCCGAGCTCGGCGGCGCGCAGGCCACCCTCGCCGCGTGCGTCGCGGGCATTGAGCGCGCCATCGCCGCCCACGGTGCTGTGCTCGAGGCCGCCGATGCCTTCGTCGCCCGCGTCTACCAGCAGCTCATGCAGATGGACCGCGTCTACGTGCTCGGCTGCGGCAGCAACTACGGCACGGCGCTCGAGGGCGCGCTCAAGATCGGTGAGACGGTGAAGGTGCTCGCGGTCGCCTACGAGCAGGATGAGTTCCTGCACGGCCCGGCGCTCCAGCTGAGTCCGCGCTACACCGCCTTCGTCATCGACGGCGGCGACGAGACGACGGCGCACGCGCGCCGCGTGCACCAGGCGCTCTGCAAGGTGATGCCCAACGCCTACCTCGTGAAGCCCGAGGCGCTCTGCTCCGAGGAGGAGCTCGCCGACCCGCGCGTGGTGGCGCTGCCCATCGAGGGCGATGAGCCCTTCACCTTCCTGTACTGCCTGCCCGTGTTCCAGACGGTTGCGTCCACGTTGTCGAGCGACCTTGACAGCCTGCCCTCGCATCCGCTGTACTACGAGATGAACAAGGTCATCGATTTCCGCACGGAGGAGTTCCGCGCGGAGCATCCGGCCGAGGAGGACTAGGGTCCCAGGCCGGCGCGGCAGGGGCGGCGCGCGTGCGCGTCGCCTCGCGCTGCCGGCATGTCGGGGACCGGCCATGGCCGGGGCCGGAAGGATTAGGAGCGTCCATGTACGAAGCCGCCCGCAAACGCCAGAACATCATCGTGCTCGCCCTCGTGCTCGCCCTCGCCGTGCTGCTGTTTTTGGGGTACAACCTGATTGTCGCCTATGCTGACGGCAGCATGATCGGGGTAGCGGGCATCTTCATCGCGCTCACCGGCATCTGCTACGTGGCCATCCGCGCCGTGGTGCGCCATACCGAGGCGGTCATGATCCACTCGATGGTCGCGGCGGGCAAGGTCGCCCTCGCGCGCGTCGAGCGCGTGACCCCGCTGCGCGACGTGCGCGACTTCTGCCTCGCCAAGCACCATCTGTTCACCTTCGATCTCACGGTGTTCACCGATGCGGGCGAGGAGCTCGCGTGCACCGTCGTGGAGGACATCGTCGAGGGCGTGGACCGGCCTGCGCCCGGCACGTTCTTCTACGTGACCTACGACGGCGATCCCGAGCACACAGGCATCGTGCCGACCATCAACATCTACGTCTCACCGCAGCTCAAGGAGCGCGTGCGCGCCTACGAGGAGCGCTGGCACCCGCGGTATCTGGAAGTGCTGCGCTCGAACGGCCTCATCTTCCGGCCGTTCGGCAAGAACTGATAAAGGGGGAAGGGGCGCATGCTCACCGACAAGAAGGCGATCATCTTCGACATGGACGGCGTGCTCGTCGACAGCGAGCGCGTCTACCAGGACGCCATCCGCACCTACTTCACGGCGCACGGGATCCCGGTCACCGATGAGGAGTACAACATCATCGCGGGCGCGTCCGGCCAGGACAGCCGCCGCATGTTCTCTGAGTGGTGGGAGCGCGCGACGGGCGAGAAGCGCTCCGGCCGCGAGATCGACCACGAGGTGTTCATCGAGATCGGCGGCGAGACCTTCGACTACGCGACGATCAGAAACCCTGGCGTGCCCGAGACGCTCGCCGCCCTCAAGCAGCAGGGATGGCGGCTCGCACTGGCCTCGTCCTCGCCTAAGGACAACATCGTGCAGGTGCTCGAGCAGTGCGGCATCAAGGACTGCTTCGAGCTTCTGGTGAGCGGCGAGGACTTCCACCAGAGCAAGCCCGACCCTGCCATCTACCTGCATGCCATCGACGAGCTTGGGCTGCCTGCCGAGGACTGCATCGCCGTGGAGGACTCCGACTACGGCATCACCGCTGCCAAGCGCGCCGGCCTCACCGTCATCGCCAAGCGCGAGGAGCGCTTCAACTTCACTCAGGAGGGCGCGGACTATCTGGTCGACGAGATCCCGGGGATCCTGGATGTGGTCAAAGGGTAGCGAGCTTATGCGATAACGACGGGTCTTTATCGGAAAAGCCGTTCGGTATATCATATTGCAGTTCACGGTTAGATGGGCAGGTGTGCCGCGGCGCCGCGCGTCGGGCAGCCGGCCAGAAGCGTATTGAAGGAGCTCGCATGTCCGGACATTCCAAATGGGCAACAACCAAGCACCGTAAGGGCGCTCAGGACGCCAAGCGTTCCGCCCTGTTCTCCAAGCTCTCCCGCAACATCACCGTTGCGGCGCGCCTGGGCAACGACCCCAACCCGGACAACAACGCCTCGCTCGCCGCTGCTGTCGCCAAGGCCAAGGCCCAGTCGATGCCCAAGGACAAGATCAAGTCCGCCATCGACAAGGCGTTCGGCGCCGGCGCTGACGCGGCCGTCTACGAGAATATCGTCTACGAGGGCTACGGTCCCGCGGGCGTCGCCGTCTACGTGGAGTGCCTAACCGACAACCGCAATCGCACTGCGGCAGATGTGCGCTCCGCTTTCAGCCATGCGGGCGGCAACCTTGGCACTTCCGGCTCGGTCGCCTTCCAGTTCGAGCGCAAGGGCCAGGTCGTGGTCGCCAAGGAGATCGTCGACCCCAACGACAAGAAGGAGAACCTCATGGCCAATGGCGCTGCCGGCGATGAGGAAGAGTTCATGATGGCCGTCGCCGAGGCCGGTGGCGACGATTACGAGGACGCCGGCGAGGAGTGGATCGTGTGGACCAACCCCGGCGACCTCATGGCCGTCTCCAAGGGTCTGGAGGAGCAGGGCATCGAGGTCAAGGGCTCCGAGCTCACCATGGTTCCTACCACCCCGACCGCGGTTTCCGCTGCCGATGCCAAGAAGGTCCAGCGCCTTATCGACCGCCTCGAGGATCTCGACGACGTCCAGGACGTGTACAACACCATGGATATGACCGACGAGGTCATCGCCGCGCTCGAGGAAGAGTAGTCCTCGCGCGTCCGCTTACGATGGAATAGCGTCTAGCGTCTTGTTGAGCAGGGAGGGTTCCTTCGGGACCCTCCCTTTTACGAAGGATGCCATACCAACTGAAGGCATGCTCGCGATACGGTTCTTGGCACTCGATAGGCGCGGCCGGATCGAGCTGCTCTTCTCCGACATGTGTCGATGTGCTTAAGCAAGCTCCGTTGTTTTCCGCCCGGCTCGGCGTCGCTTATAATCAAGCACAGTGTTGGCGTGCAAGGCGCCGGCGAGAGATGCCGCAAGGGAGGGTCATGCGTGCGCTGAAAAAGATCTGCACAATCGTTTACCTGCTCTCCGCGGTGGTCGTAGCCGGCGGTTTCGCCTGCCTGCAGTTCGGCTCGGAGCATGTGAGGAACCGCATCGCCGAGTTGCTGGGGCATCCCGCCGGTCGAATCGTCCTCATTGTCTGCACCGTGGTCCTGCTCTTAGGCATCCTCATCACCGCGCTGCTCGTGTTTTCCGAGCGCTCGCCTCTGACGAGCGTGCACCCCGGGGGCAACCCCAACATCGAGGTGCGTCTTGCAGCTCTTACTTCGGTTGCCCGCGTGGCGGCAGAAGAGAACGATGTGCTGGTCGACCGCGTTCGTAGCCGTGTGGTCGGCCGTGATGGGACCCGGGCGCTCATCACGCTCGAGGTCATAGCATTTACGCAGGCAGGTCTTGCTGATCTGGGCGCGCACGTGCAGGAGCACGTGACCGAGGCGTGCGAACGCATGCTCGGGGCTCCAGGAGTCACGGTGCGCATCCGGTTTCTTCCCAGTAAGACGACGGTAATCAAGGAGGGTTCACGTGAGCAGGCGTAGCAAGGGCGCGTCCTCGCCCAAGTTTTCCATAGATCAAGAGGAGCCCGTTGCCTTCGATGACGGCATGCCGGACATGCAGGAGGAAGAGCCCCAGAAGAAGCATGCCCAGTTCCTCACTGCGGAAGACCTCGAGGGGGCCGTGGGCTTTGTGCGAGGTCTTGGAGCTGCGGCTTGGCATTATGCCGGCAAGCACCCCTATACCGTCTCGTATGGATTCATCGGTTTGATTCTCGCGGTGCTCATCCTGACCATCGGCCTGTGGAGCACCATCGTCATCGCCGTATTCGTGCTTGTGGGTGCCATGGTCGGGCAGATCCGCGATGGCGAGAACGGCATCGTGAACTTCTTCAGACGCCTCTTTAGCAACGGGCGCTGAGCCAAAGGGTACGTATTGCCCGGACGTGCGGGCGCCATCGCACGCGATGGATGAGCGAAAGGGATCGCAATGACCAAGAACGATTCGATGGAATCCGCTGTCGAGCTCGAAGCCGTTGAGGAGGAGGCGACGGTGCAGGGGCAGCCTGAAGCGCTTGATGTTGATGAAAGGGTTGCTGTTGCCGAGGCAGAGGATGTCGCGCAAGATGGAAGCGAGGAAGAGGAGCTCGAGTCGGAGGACTCCCTTACCTATGCAAACGGCGTGATCGAGAAGATCGTTGCCATGGCGACGCGCGAGGTCCCGCACGTGCTGGGCATGAAGGGCAACCTCGTGCACTTCTTCCAGGAGCAACTTGGAGCCGAGAACCTCACCAAGGGCGTGACGATTGAGGTTACGGATGACAACCGCGTGATCATCAACATCTCCGTGATCATCGAGTATGGTTGCTATGCGCCCGATATCTTCGACGACATCAAAGAGCGCGTGGTCGAGCGCCTTGATGCAATGACCGGTCTGGAAGTCGCTGGCATCAACCTGCGCATCGAAGACGTTCTTACGCGCGAGGAGTATGAAGCCAGCCGCAAGACCTTCCTCGATAACTTGAAGAGCGAGGACAAGCGCGATGAGGAGCCGGAGGAGTAGGCTTCCGATACAGGCGAGATGCAATAATTTCCAGTTGTGAGTGAGTGGAGGGCGTCTTCTGAAGTAGCGCAGAAGGCGCCCTGCATCTACCTGCGCGTTTTCTGTGCCCAATCGCAGGACTACTCGCCAGGTCGGGGAAAAGCCACTCACTTCCGGCATTTTTTTCATTGTGCGGGATCGATAATGCCTGCGAAAGGGACGAGGATGCACCGCCGTGCCTGCTGCGCTCGACCGCCTCTTCCATTTCGAGTCTATTTCTGCTTGCGTATATGCAGGTGCGCTGCTAGGCTAAAGTACATGATTTGCTCTGCCTCACATATCGCGATGATGATGGTCATGGAGATGCCCTCGCCCGGGCACTTTGCCATGCCGCTCGCATGCAGCGGGCATGGAGAGACCGGGCGCCTCTACTAGGTCATCTCCGGCGGGAGATGACCCGCCTTTCAGTAAGACCATATTATCGAGCGGAGCTCCCCGTGATAGAGATACAACACCTAACCAAATCCTACGGTTCGGCTGCCGATGCACCGCACGCTCTCGACGATGTCACGATCTCCATCGAAGACGGCGACATCATGGGCATCATCGGTATGAGCGGTGCTGGCAAATCGACGCTCGTGCGCTGCATCAATCTGCTTGAGCGTCCCACATCCGGCAAAGTCGTAGTCGATGGTCAGGATGTGACGGGGCTTTCGGGCGCCGCGCTTCGGAGCTATCGGCGCCGTGTGGCTATGATTTTCCAGAGCTTCGGCCTGCTGGCGCAGAAGACTGTTCTCGACAACGTGTGCTTTCCGTATCGGGCTGCAACCGGTCGCGTTACGGCTGAAAATCGCTCTCGTGCGCTCGAACTGCTCGATATGGTTGGCCTTGCCGAGAAGGCAACGTCATATCCATCCCAGCTCTCCGGTGGCCAGCAGCAGCGCGTGGCCATCGCCCGAGCGTTGGCGTGCGACCCGGAGTACATCCTGTGCGACGAAGCGACGAGCGCGCTCGACCCTGCAAGTACGAATGTCATCCTGAAGCTCTTGCGCGAAATCAACCGCAAAACCGGGGTCACCATCATCGTGATCACGCACTCTATGGGCGTGGTCGAGAAGATCTGCCGCAACGTGGTCGTGCTCGATCACGGCCGCGTCGTGGAGCAGGGGAGCGTGGATGCGGTGTTCGCGAATCCCACTTCAGATGCTGCGAAGGTGCTGCTCGAAAGGGTTGATTGGGATGCCTAGCGATGTGACGCTTTTCATCGAGGATTACGGCGAGCTATTAAGCCAAGGTCTCCTCGATACCCTTATCATGCTGTTCGTTTCGACGGCGATCGCTTATGTGATCGGCACGGCGCTCGGCGTCATCCTATACCTTACGGCACCGGGCTCGCTGCGCCCCGTGGGCGTGCTCAACGCGGTGCTCGGCTGGGTGGTGAACATCGGTCGCTCGCTTCCGTTCATCATCCTGCTCATCTCGCTCATGCCCATGACCGAGGCGCTCGTAGGGACTACCTCGGGCGTGCGCGGCGTTATCCCGCCGCTTGTGGTGTCGATCGCGCCGTTTGTGGCTCGCATGATCGAGCAGTCGCTCGCCGAGGTCCCGCGCGAGTCGGTCGAGGCCGCCGAGGCATGCGGGGCGAGCATTCCGCGCATCGTGTTCTCGGCGCTTCTGCCCGAGGCCCTTCCCTCCATTGTTCGCGGCGTGTCCATCACGCTCATCGCCGCACTCGGTTACACGGCCATCGCCGGCGCGGTGGGCGCGGGAGGCCTGGGCGATATCGCTATCCGCTATGGCTACTATCGTTACGAGGACCAGATGATGGTCGTCACCGTGGTGCTGCTCATCATCTTGGTGCAAATCATTCAGAGCGCATGCGACGTAATCGCCCGCAAGATCGATCATCGCACGCTCGGCAACTAGACGACGCGCTGCATGGCCGTCGCACCATCTCGAGATCTGTAAAGGAGATCATCATGAACTTCGATAACGCTTTCCTCTCCCGCCGCGCCTTCATCGCCGGCGCAACCGGCGTTGCTGCTGCGGCATCGCTTGCCGCATGCGGGTCCAATGACGCCGCATCCGGCTCTGCCGCAGGTTCCGCCGATGCGGCAGAGCCCGTCATCCTCACCGTCGGTGCGAGCCCGTCGCCCCATGCGGTGATTTTGGAGGACTATGCTGCGCCGCTCCTTGAGGAGCAGGGCATCGAGCTCGAGGTCAAGGAGTACACCGACTACATCCAGCCCAACAAGGACACCTCGAACGGTACGATCGATGCCAACTACTTCCAGCACATCCAGTACCTCACCGACTACAACGAGGAGAACGGCACCGATCTGGTGAATGTCGGAGCCATCCACTTCGAGCCCATGGCGGTCTTTGCCGGGCGCTCGAACGATATCGAGAACGTTGCCGACGGCGCCACGATCGCCGTGCCGAACGACCCCACCAACGAGGGCCGCGCCCTGCTGCTTCTCCAGGATCTCGGTCTTATCACGTTGGAGGAGGGCGCCGGAGTGACGGCAACTCCCAACGACATCGCCGACAACCCACATAACCTCGAGTTCTCTGAGCAGGAGGCGGCAGCGCTCCCGCGTACCAAGGATGACGTGGACTTTGCCGTGATCAATGGCAACTACGCCATCGATGCGGGGCTCTCGCTTGAGGACGCGGTCGCTATGGAGGATGCCGAGTCGACCGCGATTCGCGAGGATTACGCGAACGTCATCGTGACCACGCCCGATCTGGAGAACGATGAGCGCATCACCGCGCTTGTGAATGTGCTCCAAACCGAGGATTTCAAGGCTTATCTCGAGGAGACGTTTGGCGGCTCTGCTCAGCCCGCGTTCTAATTTAGGCGCGTCAGCGGCCCTCTTGAGCCGCGATGTGGAACCGAGCGCATGGAAGAGAGCGGCGCCCCGGGAGCATCCTCGGGGCGCCGTTGCGTTACCGGGGGGGTGCGTGCGCGCTACTTCACGACGAGGATGTCGCAGTCGGTGTTGCGGAGCAAGAACGTCGAGATGGAGCCAAGGAGAGCGTACTTAATGGACGAGAGCCCGCGTGCGCCGCAGAGCACGAGATCGGGCTGGACCACGTCGAGCATCTCGTCCTTCAGTGTCTCACGGATGCGGCCGGAGCGAATCATGATCTCCACCTCGGGGATATCGGGATTGGCCTCGGCTTCCTCGACCTGTTCGGCGATGGAGTCCTTGAAGGCGCTCTCTAGTCCGTTGATGAGGTCGACCGGATAGGCGCCTGCGGACTCGAGCGCCGTGGAGTCGATGACATGCCCGATATAGAGCTTGGCTCCGTTGTTGGCCGCCACCTTGATAGCGCGTGCGAGGACAAAATCCTGCTGGTCGGTGCCGTCGAGCGCTACAAATACCTTGCCATAGCCTTCGTTCATCGTGAACCTCCTTATGCGAGCACGATGCGGGGTACGCCCCGCTTTCAATCCGTTATACCCCTCCGGTATGCGCTCGCTCCTCATTATTCTGTGAACGATGGCGCTTTCCTTGCGCATGCGCGTTCGACGGGCGATAATGGCATCTGTTTGCGGGCGCACCCGGTGCCCGGCGCGCTCGGGGACATTCACCGTCGGCGCAAAACGATCGCGGCGCTTCGCGGTAGCCATCCGACTCAAAGTCGCGCATGGCCGCAAGGGAGGCATGATGGACATCATCGAACTGTTGAAGTCAGCGTTTCTAGGGCTCGTCGAGGGCATCACCGAGTGGCTGCCCATCTCGTCGACCGGGCACATGATTCTCGTAGACGAGTTCATCAAGCTCGATGTGACCCAGGAGTTCTGGAATATGTTTCAGGTGGTGATCCAGCTCGGCGCCATTCTTGCCGTCTGCGTGCTGTTCTTCCATCAGCTAAACCCGTTCAGCCCCAGCAAGGGACCTGATGGGCGCCGTGCTACTTGGGTGCTGTGGGGCAAGATCGTGGTGGCCTGTCTGCCAGCAGCGATCATCGGGATCCTCTTCGATGACTACATGGAGGAGCACTTCTACAACGCATACGTGGTCGCGACGGCTCTCATCGTCTACGGTGTCGCGTTCATCGTCATCGAGGCATGGCGCGCCCGCCGCCGCGAAGCTCGTGTGATGACCGAGGGCTTCGAGCGCTCGCTGCGACCTGCCGGTGCGCACTTTGCTGCTCCCGCAGCGGATGAGGCGCCGGTACCTGATGAGGATGGTGATTTCGGAGCCATCACCTCGATCGACGACCTTCCTTGGAAGACGGCGTTCGGTATCGGGTGCTTCCAGGTGCTCTCGCTTATTCCCGGAACATCGCGTTCCGGCTCGACCATCATCGGCGGCCTGCTTCTGGGCACGACCCGTTCTGTTGCGGCGGAGTTCACGTTCTTCCTTGCTATCCCGGTGATGTTTGGCGCGAGTGCGCTCAAGCTCGTCAAATACGTCTTTGTGGACGGGGGCGGTTTCGGTACGACGGAGATCGCGATCATGGTTGTGGGCTGCGCCGTTGCCTTTGCCGTGTCACTTCTGGCCATCAAGTGGCTCATGGGCTTCGTGCGGCGCCACACGTTCACGGTGTTCGGCGTCTACCGCATCATCTTAGGCGCGCTCGTGCTCCTGTACTTCTTGGTCCTCTCGTAGGGCGCAGCTTGCAGGCTGTGCACGCTTGCCTGCTGGATGGCCGATTGCCTGTCGAACAATAGAATCGTCGACAATCTAAAACGTCCGCTTTCGCGCATCTCGACTTACCTGGTTTTCTCGAGATGGGACGCGTCTCGGAATTTGGTGTAGGCGGCGGCTCGGCCGGCGCCCGGAAGGGCGCGGCCGTTCCCTAGAATCGTAGTCACCACAACGAACGGTTCTGGAGAGAGGAACGACCGCTATGGACACTGTACACGAGGAGGCGCTCGCCGCGGCCGGCGTGCGCGCCGACGGCACGATCGACATCAACGCGGCGCTCAGGGCGCTGCTCGAGGGCCTGCTCAACGCCGTGATGGACGAGCAGGCCTCCGAGCTCGGGGTGCCGCGCAACGGCTACCGGGAGCGCTCGCTCGACACCTGCGTGGGGCGGGTGACGCTCAGGATACCCAAGCTCAGGGAGGGGACGTACTTCCCGGGCGACATCGTCGAGCGCTGGTCGCGCACGGACACGGCGCTCGCCTCGGCGATCTGCGACATGTGGGCCGCGGGGGTCTCGACCAGGAAGGTCGAGGCCGTGGCGTCGGACATGGGGCTGGAGTCGATGAGCCGCTCCCGCGTGTCGCGCCTGTGCGCCGGGCTCGACGCCGAGGTCGCCGAGATGCGCGGGGCCGATATGTCCTCGGAGGAGTGGCCCTACCTGTGGCTCGACGCGACCTACGTGCCGTGCCGCGAGGCGGGGGCGCCCAGGTCGGTGGCGCTCGTCACCGCGGTCGCCTGCTCGGGGTTCGCGCGCAGGCGCGTCGTCGGCGTCGAGTGCATCGACACCGAGTCCTACCTGTCGTGGCGGGGCTTCCTCCTGTCGCTCAGGGCCCGCGGGCTGTCGGGCGTGCAGCTCGTCACGTCCGACGCCCAC